>ENA-UEQW01000441-UEQW01000441.1-human-gut-metagenome-genome-assembly--contig:-NODE-441-length-39690-cov-5.677656_pt1 | contig 39690 bp, 30 predicted proteins | sample MGYA00242947_ERZ507947 | MGnify/ENA primary metagenome ERZ507947 (study PRJEB26167, sample SAMN06115421) | human gut metagenome | host: Homo sapiens | place: China:Guizhou | collected 2015-03-17... | reverse complement strand
GGGGGCACCTTCTCCTCAAGGGGAAGGCTTACGGGGGTGCGCCCTCGGGGGGAAGGCTGACGGGGGTGCGCCCTCGGGGGGAAGGCTTGAAGGGGTGCGGCGGAGAAAAAAGGAAGCACCCGGGCGGGCGCTTCCTCTGTATGTTATTCGATGGCCACGATGTAGTAGTACACCGGCTGGCCGCCGGGGAGGGCGGCGACCTCGGCGTCGGGGCAGATCGTCTCGAACACCTCGGCGGCGCGGGCGGCATCGTCCTCGGTGACACCCTGGCCGGAGTAGACGGTGACGAACTCGGCGTTCTTATCGGCGGCTACGTGAGCCAGCTTATCCAGCAGCACGTCCAGGCTGCGGTCGGTGCCCAGGAGTTTGCCGTCGCACAGGGCCAGATAGTCGCCCTCGTTGATGGCGAAGCCGTCGAAGTCGGAGTTGCGGGCGGCGTAGGTGATCTGGGCGGTGGTGACGTTGGCGGCGGCCTCAGTCATGGCGGCCAGGATGGCCTGGGGATCGTCGTTGTCCGGGTCCACGGCCATCATGGCGGAGATGCCCTGGGGCACGGTGGCGGTAGGCACCACGATGACCTGCTTTTCGGTCAGACCCACGCACTGCTGGGCGGCCATGATGATGTTCTTGTTGTTGGGCAGGATGAACACCACCTCGCTGGGGGTGCGGTTCACCTCCTGCAAAATGGCCTCGGTAGAGGGGTTCATGGTCTGCCCGCCGGAGACAATGCGATCCACGGTCAGGTCGCGGAACACCGCGGCCAGACCCTCGCCGGCGCAGACAGCCAGAAAACCGTAGCGCTTTTCCGGTGCGGCTACCGCCGCCTCGCCGCTTTCCAGCTCCTCCTCGATGGCGTCCAGATCGTCGGTGCTCTGCGCCTTGCGGCCCGCCGCCAGATCAGCGGCCTGGGTGCGCATGTTCTCGATCTTGGCCAGCTCCAGCGTGCCGTACTTCTGCGCCTCGTTCAGGGCGTCGCCGGGGGTGTCGGTGTGGACGTGGACCTTGAAGGCCTCGTCATCCTCGCCAATGACCAGGCTGTCGCCGATGCTGTTCAGATAGGTGCGCAGGCCGTCCAGGGGCTTGTCGGAGGTCTTGCGGACGATGAACACGGTGTCGAAGGCGAAGGTAATGTCCTCGTCGCCGATGGCGGCGAAGTCCGCCTTCTCCTCGGCGGTATCGGCCACCTCAGGCACGGGCTCGCCCCGCAGGGCGCGGAGCATACCCTCCAGAATGATGAGGTAGCCCTTGCCGCCGGCGTCCACTACGCCGGCCTTTTTCAGCACGGGGTTCATCTCGATGGTCTCCGCCAGGGTGGTATAGCCGGTCTTGATGGCCTCGTCCAGCACGAACTCGGCGTCGTTTTTCTCGCCGGCGGCCTCCAGCGCACGCTGGGCGGCCAGGCGGGAGACGGTGAGGACCGTGCCCTCGGCGGGCTTCATCACCGCGCCGTAGGCAGTGGAAACGCCCTCCTGCATGGCCTCGGCCAGCAGGGCGCCGTCGGCGGTGTCGTGGCCCTTGAGGACCTTGCTCATGCCGCGGAACAGCAGGGACAAAATGACGCCGGAATTGCCCCGGGCGCCCCGGAGCAGGCCGGAGGCCGTCAGCTTGGCGGCCTCGTCCACGGTGGCGGGCTCGGCCTTGCGGAGCTCGTTCACCGCCGTCTGGATGGTCAGGGACATATTGGTGCCGGTGTCGCCGTCGGGCACCGGAAATACGTTCAGGTCATTGATGGCCTGTTTCTGCGCGGTGATGCAGGCGGCGCCGAAGGCGACCATCTGCTTGAAGGCGCCGCCGCTGATCTTTTCTGTCATGTCTGTTCTCCTTCCGGGCGCGTCACACGGTGACGGAATCCACGCAGACATTCACCGCTTTGACGGTGACGCCGGTGTTGAGGTTGACCACATACTTGACCTCGCCCATAATGGATCGGCAGACTGTGGCGATGTTGACGCCGTTTTCCACGACGATGTGCAGCTCGATGGACACGGTGCCGTCATCATTGTACGTGACCTTGACGCCCTTGCTCATGGCCTCGGGCCGCAGGAGATGCACCAGCCCGTCGGTCATGCTGCGCTGGGCCATGCCCTTGACGCCGAAGCAGTTGGTGGCGGCCGCGCCGGTGATGGTGGTGAACACGGCGTCGCTGATGGTGATCTCGCCGTTTTCGGTGGGGACTTTTATCATAGCGGACTTCCTTTCTGCGGAAATGGCATAATAACACACGATAATATGGAGTATTATATACTACTTTCTCCGGGATTACAATAGAGATTTTACCGGGGCGGCATATGGGCAGGTTTCCCGCGCGGCTTTGAAGGCGCGGCGAAGAAAGGGAGCGCCCCGCGGGGCGCTCCCTTGTGCGTTACTGCTTGTAGGGCACGTGCCAGATGGTGTCGGCGTACTGGGAGATGGCCCGGTCGGCGGCGAAGACGCCGCTGCGGGCGATGTTGGTGAGGCTCATGCGGTTCCACGTTTCCCGGTCGCGGTAGGTGTGGCGCATCCGGGATTCGGCCTCGCAGTAGGCGGCGAAGTCGGCCAGGACCATGTACTGGTCCGCCTGACCGTCCATGCCGGTGACAAGCCGCTGGAACAGGTCCTCGTAGGTGACGCCGTCCCGGAAGCCAACCTTCAGCTGGTCCAGCACGCGGCGCAGCACCGGGTCGCGCTGGTAGAGCAGGTTGGGGTCGTAGGTGTGGCGCAGGTGCTCCACCTCATCGGCATGAAGGCCGAAGAGGAACATATTGTCGTCGCCCAGCAGGTCGTGCATTTCCACGTTGGCACCGTCCAGGGTGCCGACGGTCAGCGCGCCGTTCATCATAAACTTCATGTTGCCGGTGCCGCTGGCCTCCTTGCCGGCGGTGGAGATCTGCTGGCTGACCTCGCTGGCGGGCATGAGGACCTCGGCCAGGGAGACGCGGTAGTTCTCCAGGAACACCACCTGGAGCCGATCTTTGCACAGCGGGTCGCTGTTGATCTGGTCGGCCAGAGAATTGATGAGGTGGATGATGCGCTTGGCCACGGCGTAGCCGGGGGCGGCCTTGGCGCCGAACAGGAACGTCTGGGGCGGGAGGTCCAGGCTGGGGTCATCCTGCAGGCGCTGGTACAGGTAGATGATCTGCAGGGCGTTCAGCAGCTGGCGCTTGTACTCATGCAGGCGCTTTACCTGCACATCGAAGATGGCGTCGGTGTTCAGCACCACACCCTGGTGCTTCCTGGCGAAGGCGGCAAAGGCAAGCTTGTTCTGATGCTTGATGTCCTCCAGACGCTGAAGGACCGCCTTGTCGCCGGCGTAGGCCTCCAGCTTTTTCAGCTCCTGCGGATGGGTGAGATAGCCCTCGCCGATCAGGTCACGGAGCAGCCCGTCCAGACCGGGGTTGATCTGGGGCACCCAGCGGCGGTGGTCGATGCCGTTGGTGACGTTCTTGAACTTGTCCGGCATCATCTGGCAGGCGTCCTTGAACAGGTCCTTCCGCAAAATCTCGGAGTGCAGGGCGCTGACGCCGTTGACGGCCATGCTGCCGGCGATGCACAGGTTGGCCATGCGGACGCCGCCGTCCCAGATAATGGCCAGCTTGGCGGTCTTGGCGGGATCGTGATAGAATTCCTCCACCTGCTGCTGCCAGCGGCGGGAGATCTCCTGCAATATCTGCCACACGCGGGGCAGCAGCGTTTCGAACAGCTGCTGCGGCCAGACCTCAAGGGCCTCGGAAAGCACGGTGTGGTTGGTGTAGGCCACGCAGTGGGTGGTGATGTGCCAGGCCTCGTCCCAGCCCATGCCGGCATCGTCGATGAGGATACGCATCAGCTCCGGGATCACCAGCGTGGGGTGGGTGTCGTTGATCTGGATGACATTCTTCTCATGGAAGTTCTTGAGGGTGCCGTACTGCTGGATGTGCTTGCGGGTGATGGACTGAATGGTGGCGGACACGAAGAAATACTGCTGCTTCAGCCGCAGGGACTTGCCCTCGTAGTGGTTGTCCTCGGGGTAGAGCACCTGACTGATGGCGTCAGCCATGGCGCGCTCCTCGGCGGCGTGGAGGTACTGGCCCTCGCTGAAAAGCTTCATGTCGATGGGCTTGGGGCTGCGGGCCTGCCACAGGCGCAGGGTGTTCACATGGTCGGTGTCGTAGCCGGCGATCTCCATGTCGCAGGGAATGGCCAGCACACGGGTGTAGTCCTCATGGACCACCATCAGGTGGTTGTTGTCCCAGCGGGTGCGGACCTTGCCGCCGAAGTGGACCTCCTCTGCCTCCTGCAGCTTGGGCAGCAGCCACGCGTCGCCCAGCTGCATCCAGTCGTCGGGCAGCTCCACCTGCTGGCCCTCCACGATCTTCTGCTTGAAAATACCCAGCTCATAGCAGATGGAGTAGCCCGTCGCCGGGATTTCCAGGGTGGTCATGCTGTCCAGATAGCAGGCGGCCAGACGGCCCAGACCGCCGTTGCCCAGACCGGCGTCCGGCTCCATGTCGAAGATGTCCGCCGCCCTGAAGCCCAGCTCGCCGATGGCGGCGGTCAGGGGCTCCAGCAGTGCCAGATTGAAGGCGTTTTTCATCAGGCTGCGGCCCATCAGGAACTCCAGCGACAGGTAGTGGACCTTGCGCTTTTCCTCGTGGGCCGTCTCTTCGCGGGTCTGTACGCCGTGCTCGGCCATGATGTCCCGCAGGACCATGGCGCAGGCCTTCATCATCTCGCCGTCGGTGGCCTGCTGCTCGGTGCAGCCGTAGTTGAGGCGCAGCTTCTGCACGATGGCCTCCTTCAGGGTCTCTTTGTTGTAGGTCATATCGGGTAACTCCTCCTTGGGTCAAAGGTTCTCATAAATGTGCCGGTAGGCCGCCGCGCTGCGGCCCCAGCTGAAGTCCGCGGTCATGCCCCGGTATCGAACGGTGTCGAAGCCTGTCCGGTCGCCCCGGTACAGGCCGGTGGCCTGACCGATGACGGAGAGCATGGCCCCGGCGTCATAGTCGCCGAACAGGTAGCCGGTGCCGTCCTCCTGCCCCACCTGGCAGGAGCGCACGGTGTCCGCCAGACCGCCGGTGCTCCGCACGATGGGCACCGCGCCGTAGCGCATGGCGATCATCTGGCTCAGGCCGCAGGGCTCGCTGCGGGAGGGCATCAGGAACAGGTCGGCGGCGGCATAAATGCGCCTGGACAGGTCCTCGGCGTACAGGATCTGGGCTGACACGCGGCCGGGGTACTGCCCGGCTTTCCAGCGGAAGAAATCCTCATACTGCCCGTCGCCGGTGCCCAGCACCACGAACTGGCAGCCGGTGGCCATGATGCCGTCCATGGCCTGCTGCACGAGATCAAGCCCCTTGTGGCCCACCAGCCGCGTCACCATGGCGATCAGCGGCGTGTCCGGCTCCTGGGCAAGTCCGAGGGCAGCCTGCAGGGATGCCTTGCACACGGCCTTGCCGGCCGGGTCTGCCGCCGTGTAATGCGCCGGAAGCGCCGGGTCGGATGCCGGGTCGTAGGTGACGGTGTCGATGCCGTTGACCACGCCGTGCATTTTCCAGCCGATGGCGTCCACCACGCTCTCCAGCCCCTCGGCATAGGCCGGGTCATGGAGTTGGGCGGCGTAGGTGGGGCTGACGGTGGTGACGGCGTCCGCCATGAGCATGGCACCCTTCATCAGGTTCACGTCGCCGTCCATGCGGAGGGTGCCGTCATCGTACCAGCCACGATCCAGACCGAAGAGCTGGTCTACGCTGTCGCTGCCGTAGCGGCCCTGATACTCAATGTTGTGAATGGTGAACACCGTGCGGATATGGCGTATCTCCCACCAGCGGGTGGCCGCGTCCTTGAGATAGATGGGCACCAGCGCCGTCTGCCAGTCGTTGCAGTGGAGGATGTCCGGCATCCAGTCCAGGCTGGGCAGCAGGTCGACGACGGCCTTGCTGAAAAAGGCGAAGCGCTCGCCGTCGTCAAACTCGCCGTACAGGCGGCCGCGGCGGAAGTATTTTTCGTTGTCCACGAAGTACCAGGTCACACCCCGGTCATGGAGGGAGAACAGGCCGCAGTACTCATGCCGCCAGCCCAGGTCCACGTAGATATACCGGCGGAAGGTCATTTTCTCCCGCCACTGGGGGCCGATCTTGTCGTACAGGGGCAGAATGACGGCGGTCTCGACACCCTCCGCCGCCAGGGCGGGGGGGAGGCTGCCGGCCACATCGGCCAGGCCGCCGGTCTTGCAGAAGGGATAGGCCTCGCTGGTCACATACAGCAGCTTCATGGCAGGCTCCTTTCTCTCACACCGTCGCGCCCTTGGCGATGACGATGGGATAGCGCTCGTGGCCCATCAGGGTCACATTCTCGCTGACGGTGACGTATTTGTCGGTGATCACGCCCCGCAGTATGGCACCGCGCTTGACCACCGTGTCCTTGAACAGGATACAGTTTTCCACGCTGGCACCCTTTTCAATACGCACGTTGCGGAACAGCACGCAGTTTTTTACGCTGCCCTGGATGTCGCAGCCGTCGGCGGCCAGGGAGTTGACGCAGCCGCCCTCCGGGTCGATGTAGCTGGAGGGGGAGTCGTTTTCCTTGCCGTATACCGGACGGTCCGGGCAGAACAGGGCGCTGCGGGTGGCGGTATCCAGCAGCTCCATGCTGCGGTCGTAGTAGTTCTGCAGGGTGCTGATATGGGCGGCGTAGCCGTCGTAGACGTAGCTTTGCAGATGGAGGCGGCTGCTCATGCCCTGAAGGACATCCCGCCGCAGGCTGTAACGGTTGTGGCTCAGGCACTCCGTCACCAGATGGATGAGCAGCTCGGTCCGCAGGACAAAGATGTTCAGGCAGCGATAGCCCTCCGGCGTGTGCAGGCCGTAGGCCGTGTCGGTGATGCGGCCCCGGGCGTCCAGCCGGAAATAGGTGTCCTGCCCATCGCCGGGGACGGCGGTGCAGACGGCGGTGATGTCCGCGCCGGTGTCGATATGGCGGCGGAGCACGTCCTCCAGGGGCGCGTTGATGACCGTGTCGCTGTCGGACAGCACCACGTAGTCCTGACGGATGCCCTTCAGGTAGTTCATCACGCTGCCCAGGGCATCCACGCGGCCGCGGAACTGGCCGTCGCCGCGGTGCTGCTCATTATAGGCGAAGGCCGGCAGCAGCGTCAGACCGCCGAAGTTGCGGCTCAGGTCCCAGCTCTTGCCGCTGCCCAGGTGGTCCAGCAGCGACTGGCACTTGCCGTGCATGATGACGCCCACGTCCGTGACGCCGGCGTTCACCATGCTGGAGAGGATGAAGTCGATGATGCGGTAGTCACCGCCGAAGGGGATGGAGCCGTGGACGCGATTTTCGATGAGCTCCCGCAGACCGTTTTCCTTGTCGTAGGAGAAGATGATCCCGTGCATTCCGTTCATGGCCGCACCTCCTTGCCGTTTTCGCCCAGCATCATTTTCGGTTCGATGACCGCGCCGTCCGCCACGGAGGTCCGGGGCCCCAGCACGGCGATGCCCCAGTCCTCAAAGGGGACGCTGCCCGGGGCGCCGCCCACCACGGCGTTTCTGCCTACGCGGCAGCCCTCGCCCACGATGGCGTAAGACACCTTCGCGCCTGCCTCGATGACAGCGCCGGGCATGACCACGGAATAGGAGACGGACGCGCCCTCGGCCACGGTGGTGCCGGTGCTGAGGACGGCGTTCTTTACCTCGCCCAGCACGGTGCAGCCCTTGGCCACGGCGCTGTTGCCCACATCGCCCGTTTTACCGATGTAGGTGGGCGGGCAGGTGGGCGTGCGGCCGTAGATGCGCCACTTCTTGTCCAGCAGGTTCAGCCCGGAGCCGGGGGAGAGCATATCCATGTTGGCGTCCCACAGGGAGTCCAGCGTACCCACGTCCTTCCAGTAGCCCTCGAAGCGGTAGGCGGACATCTTCTCACCGTTTCGCAGCATAGCGGGGATGATGTTCTTTCCGAAGTCGTTGTCGCTGCGGGGGTCAGTCTCATCATCGATGAGGTACTGGCGCAGCTTTTTCCAGGTGAAGATATAGATGCCCATGGAGGCCAGGTTGCTTTTCGGTTCCTTGGGCTTCTCAGCGAACTCGGTGATGTTGTCGTCACCGTCCACGGACATGATACCGAAGCGGCTCGCCTCCTCCCAGGGGACCTCCATGACGGAGATGGTGCAGTCGGCGCCGGTGGCCTTGTGGCGGCGCAGCATCAGGGAGTAGTCCATCTTATAGATGTGGTCGCCGGAGAGCACCAGCACGTACTCCGGGTCGTACAGATCCACGAAGCCGATGTTCTGGTAGATGGCGTTGGCGGTGCCCTTGTACCAGACGGCGCCGCCGGCGCTCTGGTAGGGCGGCAGGATATGTACGCCGCCGTTGACACGGTCCAGCTCCCAGGGCTGGCCGCTGCCGATGTAGGTGTTCAGCTCCAGCGGCCGGTACTGGGTCAGTACGCCCACGGTGTCGATGCCGGAGTTGGTACAGTTGGACAGGGGAAAGTCGATGATGCGGAATTTGCCGCCGAAGGGCACGGCGGGCTTGGCCATGCTGCCGGTGAGCACGTACAGGCGGCTGCCCTGGCCGCCGGCCAGCAGCATCGCCACACACTCTTTTTTCATCCTTGCGTACCTCCTGTGTTCTGTTTTTTCCGGGGGCGTTTTCCCTCCCGGCGCAGCAGCACCGCGCCCAGGGGCGGAATGGTCAGGGAAAGGGAAGTCTCCCGCCCGTGGGAGGGGATCTCGTCCACGTCGATCCGGCTGCCCGCCGGAAGGGCGCAGCCGCTGCCGCCCCAGCAGGCGTCGTCCGTGTTGAACAGTACCTCATACCGCGCCGCCGCCGGTACGCCGAAGCGGTAGTTGTCCCAGGGCACCGGCGCGAAATTCACCGCGCAGATCATCTCGTGTCCCTTTCTGTCCCGCCGCAGGAACACCAGCACGTTGTTGTGGTTGTCGTCGGCCACCAGCCACTGGAAGCCCTCCCAGTCCCGGTCGTTTTCCCACAGGCAGCGGTTGCGCCTGTACAGCCTGTTCAGCTGGCGGATGCACTCGTGGGTGGCGCGGCAGGCGGGGTCGTCCAGCAGATACCAGTCCAGCTGGCCGCGGAAGTCCCACTCGTGCCACTGTCCCAGCTCGCTGCCCATGAACAGCAGCTTCTTTCCCGGATGGCACAGCATGTAGGTATAGAAGCCCCTTACACCGGCCAGCTGCCGCCAGTCGTCGCCGGGCATCTTGCCCCGCAGACTGCCCTTCATGTGCACCACCTCGTCGTGGGACAGGGGCAGTACGTAGTTCTCGGAAAAGGCGTACAACATGGAGAACGTCACATCCCGGTGGTGGAACTGGCGGAAGTAGGGATCCATCTTCAGATAGTGGCATAGGTCGTTCATCCAGCCCATGTTCCACTTCAGGTTGAAGCCCAGACCGCCCTGCTCCGGCGGGTATGTCACCAGCGGCCACGCGGTGGACTCCTCCGCCACCATCAGCGCCGCGGGGTCGGCGGCGAAGGCTGCCCGGTTCAGCTCCCGCAGGAACTCGATGGCCTCCAGGTTCTCCCGCCCGCCGTCCTTGTTGGGACGCCACGCGCCGCCCTGCCGGTCATAGTCCAGATACAGCATGGACGCCACCGCGTCCACCCGCAGCCCGTCGATGTGGTACTCCCGCAGCCAGTACACGGCGGAGCTGAGAAGGAACTCCTTCACCTCCGGCTTGCCGAAGTCGAACACACGGGTGCCCCAGCCGGCGTGCTCCCATTTCAGCGGGTCGCCGTATTCATAGAGGCATGTCCCGTCGAACTCGATCAGCCCGTGGCTGTCCTTGCAGAAGTGGGCGGGCACCCAGTCCAGTATCACGCCCAGCCCCGCCCGGTGCAGCGCGTCCACCAGCGCCATGAAGTCGTGGGGCGTTCCGTAGCGGCTGGTGGGGGCGAAGTAGCCGGTGCACTGATAGCCCCAGCTGTCGTCCAGCGGGTACTCCGTCACCGGCAGCAGCTCCACGAAGTTGTAGCCCATGGACTTCACATACCCCGGCAGCTCCCGCGCCAGCTCCCGGTAGCTCAGGGACGTGCCGTCCTCATGGCGCTTCCACGAGCCCAGATGCACCTCGTAGATCAGCAGCTCGCCGTCCACCGGCGGCTTTTCCAGCCGCTGCTGCCGCCATTTCTCGTCCCGCCACGAAAAACCCGCGATGTCGTATACCTTGCTGTCCGTCCCCGGCCGCGTGGCCGCGTGGAAGGCATAGGGGTCGGCCTTCCACACCACCCGGCCGTCCGCGCCGGTGACGACGTACTTATAGGCGTCGTACACCCTGGCGTTCTCCGCCGCCGCCTCCCATACGCCGCCGTCCAGCCGCGTCATGGGGCAGGGCGCCCAGCCATTGAAGTCACCGGCCAGCGCCACAGCGCGGGCGTTGGGCGCCCACACCCGGAAGGTATAGCCCTCGCCGGTCGGGTGTGCGCCGAAGTAGGTATAGGCGTCATGCGCCGGATGCTGCATCATGCTCTCCGCTCCTTTTTCACTGTGTCAGTATAGCACTCCTGCCGCGCCGAGAGCGGCGAAACAGGTCGTTTTCGCTGCCCGGTATCGTTACCGAACATTGTACCTCTTTTTATCCGTTCCGTCAACACGCAACCCCCGCCGTGTGTGAAAAACGCGAAAGGGAAACGCAGAGCACCTGCGTTTCCCTCCTCATTATGACTCCTTCTGCTGAACGGCGCTTCCTCCGTTCAGGCCGAAATCATCCGCTACGCTGGCGGTATCGCGCCGCAGCATAGTCTCCATCACCCGTATATCACTGTCGATGTCCATGGCGTCCGTGCGGTACAGCTCGTCCAGCTGGTGCTCGAAGCCCGCCACGATGCTGTCCATGGTCTTTTCGATCTTGGCCTTGGCCTGACTGAGATTCTCGCCGCTGACGCCGGCCTCCTCAAAGGCCGCGTAGTTCTCCAGCAGCTTCAGCGTGGTGGGCAGGTAGTAGCTCAGGAACGTACCGGCGGCCGCCCGCTTGTTCTCGTCCTCCTCGATGAGCCTGAAGATGCGCCCGGCCACCTGCTCCATGCGATCCATCTGCGCGCTGAGCCGCTCGTCGGCGATGCGGTCGTTAAGGTCGCGTATCTGCGCCAGGATCGCGGCGTAGCCCTCCGGCGCAGGCGCCGCCGGCTGCTGGGGCTGCTCCTGCTCCGCCTTGGCGCGGTGGGCGGCGTCGAAATACGCCGTGGCCGCCTCCTGAGACTTGAACAGCATCCCGCTGCCCAGATCGATGTAGGCCTCGTCGCCCCACATGCCCTTTTCCAGCATCAGGTTGACGTCCTTTTCCACCCGCTTCCGGGACACATCGGCGGCTCTTGCCAGATAATCCAGCGGCACGGCGGCCTTCTGCCCCGCCGTGCGCAGATAGGTGGCGAACCGCCGCTGGCGGCGCTTCATGGCACCGCTGCCCAGCAGCAGGGACACGCCGCCGGCCATCATGCCCATGGGGTAGAACAGCTGCCGGGCAAAGTACCACCACTCGTTGTAGTGGTAGGCGTAGGACAGGTTGTCGCTGACGGCGCTAAGCATGGCCACGCAGCCCAGAATACCCACCACCGCGCCGATGATCTTCATGGTTTTGGCGCCCTTATCGGAGTAGTTCGGCGTCTCCGTGACCTTGCGCACGGTGTTCTTCGCCGCAGAGGAACGCGCCTGCGCAGACTTCGCCTCGGCGCTGCCCGCCGCCGTCCGCTGCCACGCATCCCGCGCCTGCTGGCGCATTTTCCTGCCGCCGCCCTCGCTGAGCTTGCTCAGCAACAGGATCAGACCCACCGGCCACGCCACGGCGAACATCACCGCGATGAGGATCCACGAGCCAAGGTCGTTGTTGTTCTTTTTCGGAGGCTGCGGCTGCAGGCCGCTGTTCCCGTCGTATTCGTAGCTCATTCTTCCGGCTCTCCCTTTTTCCGCAGCTTTGTCTTGTTGCCCTTTTCGTCCACGATGTAGGTGTTTTCCAGCACGTCGCGGGCGTTGCGCATCACGGCGTTCAGGTACTCCTGCCGCAGCACGGCGCGCTCCTCGATCTCTGCGTCCGTCAGCCCCTCGGCCTTGGCCTTCCGCGCCAGCTCGTTGATGCGGTCGATCCTGCTCTGTTCCATACGTTTCACCTCGTTTCTCAGATGCGCGTCTATATGCGTCTGATCATATCATGAATACCGCTGTATCACCACGGGAAACCGCCCCTTCCGGGTAGGACTTCCCACGCTGCCCAGCACGCAGCGTCCCCAGCCCCGGCAGGTGATGACATCCCCCGCCGCCACCGGCTTGTCCGGCTTCAGGCAGACGGTGTGGTTCACCTGCACCGCGCCCCGCTGGATGGCCTCCACCGCCTTGCCCCGGCTGACGCCGAAGCCTGCGGACGCCACGCCGTCCAGCCGCAGGGAGGCCACCGTGTCCCGCACCTCGGTAAATACCGGCGTCTGCGGCGCAAGGGCGGTGAGCGATGGCAGCGCCGCCACGGCCAGCCGTTCCCGGCTGGCGGACTCCCAGCTCTGCACCAGATGCTCCGCCACGGACGGCTCCACGATCACCTGGCAGCCGCCCTCCGTCAACAGTATATCCCCTATCTTTCCTCTGGTCAATCCCAGAGCCATGAGACTTCCCAAAAAATCCCGGTGTGTCAGGCTGCTTCCGCTGCGGCACCGTGCCTCCACCGCCGCCAGCTCCTGCTCGTCCGGCGCGTCCTTCCAGTCCGGCAGAAACACCAGCCGCCGCCGCTCCGCACCCTCATAGCCGCCGGAGAAGGCGTAGCCCTCCCGCACGCCCAGCGCGTTCAGCAGCCGCTGCGCCGCCGCCTGCTCCTGGGGCGACAGGAAGTCCGTGGCCGCGGGGATGTTCCTCTGGCGGCACTGCTCCCGCTTGTCCCACACGCGGCTGAGCAGCAGCCGCTCCTCCGCGTCCTGCGCCGTCCTGTCCAGCAATTCCCGTCTGTCCATGGTCACTCTCCCAGATTCTGCGTGCGGTACAGCCGTGCGTACACGCCGTTTTTCACCAGCAGCTCCGCGTGGCTGCCCTCCTCGGCGATCACGCCGTCCTGTATCACCAGAATACGATGCGCCGCCCGGATGGTGGACAGCCGGTGGGCGATGATCAGCGTCGTCCGCCCCTGCGCCAGCCGGTCAAAGGCGCCCTGTATCCGCGATTCCGTCACGCTGTCCAGCGCCGAGGTGGCCTCGTCCAGTATCAGGATGGGCGGGGATTTCAGGAACACCCGGGCGATGGCCACCCGCTGCTTCTGCCCGCCGGACAGCAGCGCGCCCCGCTCGCCCACATAGGTGTCGAACCCGTCGGGCATGGCGCAGATGTCGTCATAGATCTCCGCCTGCCGCGCCGCCTGCTCCACCTCCGCGTCGGTGGCGTCGGGACGGCCGTAGCGGATGTTCTCCCGGATGGTGTCGGCAAACAGGAACACGTCTTGCTGCACGATGCCGATGGCGCGGCGCAGGGAGCGCTGTGTCAGGGAGCGCACGTCGTGGCCGTCCACGGACACGCTGCCGCTGTCCACGTCATAGAACCGGGGCAGCAGCTGGCACAGGGTGCTCTTGCCGCCGCCGGAGGGTCCCACCAGCGCCACCGTCTCCCCGGCGGGGATATGCAGCGTCACATCGTGGAGCACTTCGGCCTTTTCTCCATAGGCAAAGGACACATGCTCCACGTCCACGTCGCCCTTCACCTTCCGCAGCTCCACCGCGTCCGGCGCGTCCTGAATGGACGGGTCGGTGCCCATCAGCTCGATGAACCGGTGCAGACCGGCGAAGCCGTTGGAGAACATCTCCGCGAAGTTGGCCAGCTTGCGGATGGGGCTGACAAAGGTGGTGACATACAGGGAGAAGGTGATGAGATCCACATAGTCCATCTTCTCCTTCATAATGAGCCAGCCGCCCACGGCGATCACCGCCACCGGCAGTATGCCGGTGCAGAACTCCATCACCGCGTTGAAGCGCCCCATCTCCTTGTGGAAGCCGCGCTTGGCGGTCTTGAACACCTCGTTGGCCTCGTCGAAGCGGCGCTGCTGCGCCTCCTCGTTGGCAAAGGCCTTGGTGGTGCGGACACCGGACAGCCCCGACTCGATGGCGGCGTTGATGGTGCCGGTCTTCTGCTTGGCGGCGCGGGACGCGGCGCTCATCTGCCGCCGGCGGCGCAGCGCCACAGCCAGCAGCACCGGCAGCAGGAGCAGCAGCACCAGCGCCAGCTCCCAGCGCAGGCAGAACATCACCGCCAGTGCGCCCAGAATGGTCACGGCGGAGATGAACAGATCCTCCGGCCCGTGGTGCGCCAGCTCCGTCAGCTCGAACAGGTCGCTGGTCAACCGGCTCATCAGCTGGCCGGTGCGGTTGCGGTCATAGAAATCGAAGCCCAGCTCCTGAATGTGGTGGTACAGGTCGCGGCGGATGTCCGCCTCCACCCGGATGCCGAAGGTGTGACCCCAGTAGGCCACCACGAAATAAAGTCCCGACCGCAGCAGATAGGCGGCCACCACCACGGCCATAACGATGAAAAACGTCCGGAACTGCCGCTGGGGGAGCCACGAGTACATGGCGGCGCGAGACACCAGCGGGAACGCCAGGTCGATGCACGCGATCAGGAACGCGCAGGTCATATCCAGCGCAAACAGCCTCCGGTGGGGCTTGAAATAGGAGAGAAATATCCGCAGAGGGCTGCGGGTACGGTAGTCTTGGGTAGTCATAGCACGCCTCGCTTCGTAATTTTGAGCATATAGTATAGCACATTTCCGCTTCTTTCGCAACGGATGTGAAAACGAAAACCACCACAGTTTTTTATCCTTTGCCGCCGGTCAGCCTTCGCGTCATAACTGAGCCGGCAGGGGAGGGGAGAGGTCTGCCTTTCGACAAAAGTTGTTTCCTGAAAAGAAAATTTCCATCGAGGTAAAACGCCGCTTTACGCATCCTTTATAACAGATGGATAAAGAAAAAGCGGCGCAGCGCCACCGGCACGTTAAGGAACGTGTGCCCCCATTTACACCGTCTTTTTTTCACGGTAAGATACAACCACGCCCGCCGGGTGCGGCGGGAAAAATCTGTGAAGGAGAGAAAACAATGGAAGAAAGAAAAGGCTTTGGAACCAATTTCGGTTTCCTGATGGCCGCGGTCGGCTCGGCGGTCGGCCTGGGCAACATCTGGGGCTTCCCCAATAAGATGGGCGCCTGCGGCGGCTTCACGTTCCTCATCATTTACCTCATTTTGGCTGTTTGCTGCGGCTTCATCGTCATGGTGGGCGAGCTGGCCATTGGTCGTAAGACAGGCAAGGGCGCTGTGGCGGCATATAAGGCCCTTAGCAAGAAGTTCAGCTGGATGGGCTGGATGGGCATCCTGTCCGCGTTCTTCATCCTGTTCTTCTACTGCGCTCTGGGCGGCTACTGCATTAAGTATGTGGTGCTCAATGTAGGCGACCTGTTCGGCGCGGGCTTTGGCGCCAGTGCCATCGCCGCCGCGTCGGCGGACGCGGCCAGCGCCTCTCTGGGCGACGCGGTGTTCGGCGCTTTCATGTCCAGCACCACCGAGGCCATTATCTATGGCTTGATTTTCGTGGTGCTGACTATGCTTATCGTTCTCGGCGGCGTCGGCGGCGGCATCGAGAAGGTCTGCTCTGTGGGTATGCCCGCCCTGTTCGTGGCTCTGCTGATCTGCATCATCCGCGCCTGCACGCTGGACGGTGTGGACGCCACCGTGCAGGTGCTCCAGGCGGACGGCTCCCTGGTGGAGCACGTGATCCACGGCAGCGCCCTGGACGGCCTGAAGTACATGTTTGCCCCCGGCTGGGCTACTGAAAACGGATACTATGTTCCCGCCTCCGCCGTCATCGATGGTGTGAAAATGTCCGCGGTGGAGATCAACGGCGTCATGCAGCGCATCGTGACCTTCAAGCAGGAGACACCCGACGTCCTGACCGTGCTGGCTACCGCCGGCGGCCAGATGTTCTTCTCCCTGTCCCTGGGTATGGGCGCCATGATCACCTACGGCTCCTATCTGCAGAAGAAGGAGAACATCCAGAAGAACGCGCTGCTGATCGTGGTCATGGATACGATGGTGGCTCTGATGGCCGGCCTGTGCGTGCTGCCCGGCCGCTTCGCTCTGGATCCCTCCGGCGCAGTGGGTGGCCCGTCCCTGCTGTTCGTCACCATGCAGAACGTGTTTAGCCGCATGGGCGGCCTCGGCCCCATCTTCGGCATCCTGTTCTATCTGTTGGTGGTCTTTGCCGCTATCTCCTCCTCTATCTCCCTGCTGGAGGTCATCGTGGCTCACTTTGTGGATAAGGCCCGCGACGAGGGCAAGGGCGACAAGCGCAAGAGCTATACCCTCATCGCCGCCGCCTGTGTGGGCCTGGGCTGCATCCTGGTCTGCGCTGACCGTCTGGGTGCCAGCAGCTTCTCGCCTGCGGAATTGCTGAACATTGCAAATCCCAAGACCTGGGCTGCCGACTGGCTGGACTTCTGGGATGCGCTGTCCGAGGGCGTTATGATGCCGCTGGGCGCGCTGCTGATGTCTCTGATGATCGGCTGGGAGATCGGCCCCGATGTGGTCAAGGAGGAGGCCGAGGCCTCTGGCCATGCTATGGGCAGCTACGGTTTCTTCAAGGTCTGCGTCAAGTTCATCACGCCGCTGATCATGGTCCTCATCCTGTACGGTCAGATAAAGGAATTCTTCCTGTAAAGTCTCTTGGCGAATTGTTAACAAACAAACGCTTACTTAACAGAGGGGACGCCGGTGCCGCCGCACCGGCGTCTCTTTTTTGCGTCCGCGGACCCGGAAAGACTTGTGCCGCCTGCCGTAAAAAGCACACGATGCTGTGTTTGCCGCCCGGTTTCTCTTGTAAAAACGACGAAAACGGAGTTCACAATTTGTTAAAATAATGGAATATGACGTTAAGAACTTGACAATATCTTGGCGTGACGGTATGATACAGGAGGTTGGCGGGGCAGATACGCTGTTTCGCCGGCTGAGGGTATTCACCACCAATTTGTGAGGAGGTAAATCACACACATGGAAAAGAAAAGCACTAAAATAGCGTATTTCGTAGCGCTGGGTGTTTTCATTGTCCTGCTGGTCGTCCTGGGCCTGCAGTTCAAGGGCAAGGAGAACCCCGTCTTCGTCGGCGACGGCGCGTTCTACACCACCGGCGACGGCGTGTTCCTGGATGGCATCCAGCGGACCGTGGATGACAGCGAGGGCTCTAAGTATGCGCTGGACGGCTCCTACTATGTGAGCCCCGAGGCCGGCACCTACTTCGAGCTGTCTGAGGATGGCAACACCATCGTCGGCGCTGACGGTACCGAGTACGTCAAGTCCGAAGAGAAGTCCAAGGACGTCAACGGCGTGGAGTACACCACCTATGAGGAGCAGGTCTACTCCGAGACTCCGTTTGCCGGCACCTTCTGGTCCCTGCTGCCCCCCATCGTGGCCATCGTGCTGGCCCTGATCAGCAAGGAAGTGTATTCCTCCCTGTTCCTGGGCTGCCTGGTCGGCGCGCTGCTGTACACCCAGTTCGCTCCCTGGGACACCATCGTGACCCTGGTGGGTGCCGATTACGGTATCATCTCCGTGCTGGCTGACGGCGGCAACATGGGTATTATCGTGTTCCTGGTCACCCTGGGCATCATGGTGGACCTGATGAACAAGGGCGGCGGCTCCGAGGCCTTCGGCCGCTGGGCCAAGAAGACCGTTCACACCCGCTGCGGCGCGCAGCTGCTGACCATGCTGCTGGGCGTGCTGATCTTCGTGGACGACTATTTTAACTGCCTGACCGTGGGTGCCGTTATGCGTCCCGTCACCGAGTCTCACAAGATCTCCCGTGCCAAGCTGGCGTACCTGATCGACGCCACTGCGGCTCCCGTCTGCATGATCGCCCCGGTGTCCTCTTGGGCCGCCGCCGTTTCCGGCTACGTGCAGTCCCCCAGCATCAACGGCATTGAGCTGTTCCTGAAGCAGATCCCCTGGAACTACTACTGCCTGCTGACTCTGCTGATGATCGTGGTCATCTCCGTGCTGAACATCGACTACGGTTCCATGCTGACCCACGAGTACAACGCCCAGGTCAAGGACGACCTGTTCACCACCCCCGAGCGTCCCTTCGCCGGCGACGATGAGTACGAGACCGGCTCCAAGGGCAAGTCCTCCGTGCTGGATCTGCTGGTGCCCGTGATCGTTCTGATCATCATCTGCATCGTCTCTCTGGTCTACTCCGGCGGTTACTTCGATGGCGGCATGACCTTCATGGAGGCCTTCTCCGCTGCCTCGGCCGGTGCGGCGCTGGCCATCGGCGGTCTGATCGGCTGCGTGTTCACGTTCGTTTACTTCTGGCTGCGCGGCGCCATCGGCTTCGAGAAGTCCTTTGAGTCCGTGCCCCAGGGCTTCATCCAGATGATCGCCCCCATCCTGATCCTGACCTTCGCCTGGACCCTGTGCTCCTTCACCCGCTTTGCCATGTACTCCGCTGACTTCGTCAGTAATGCTATGGCCAACGTTGGCGATCTGCGTATGTTCCTGCCCGCCATCATCTTCATCATCGGCGCGGCTATCGGCTTCGCTACCGGTACCTCCTGGGGCACCATCGGCATCATGGCTCCCATCGTTGTCTCCGTGTTCAACTACGACGCGGAGCCCATACTGTGCACCATCGGTCTGGCGGCTGCCTGCTCCGGCGGCGTTATGGGCGACCACTGCTCCCCCATCTCCGACACCACCATCATGGCTTCCGCCGGTGCCCACTGCTACCACCTGAACCACGTGTTCACCCAGATCCCTTATGCGCTGACCGTGGCTGGTGTGTCCTTCGTCAGCTTCATCCTGGCCGGCCTGATCCAGAACGTGTTTGTCAACCTGCTGATCGCTGTGGCCCTGATGGTCGGTACGCTGTTGGTTATCCGCGCCATCGTTGCCAAGAAGCACGCCGGCATCTTCGCCGAAATGGCCGAAGCCAACAAGGCTCTTGCCAAGTAAGTACATACTCCAGCAAAAAAAGAGACCGCTTTGGCGGTCTCTTTTTTGCGTGCAGGGCAGGGGAGGGCACCTCGCATCGGCGGCGGACAGCTTTTGCTGTCCGCCGCGGGAATTTTGCGAAAAGATGTGACAAACCGCAACGAATGTGATACAATATTCCTACTGAGTACATAGGAGGTGTCGCTGTGCGGCAATATCCCCAATTAGAGATCGATCTTTCTCTGCTGCAAAGCAATGCCCGGGCGGTGATCTCCCGCTGCAATGCCGCGGGTATCTGTGTCTGCGGCGTTATCAAGGGTGCGGATGGCCTGCCGGAGATCGCCCGGGCCCTGCGTGCTGCCGGTGCCGCAGAGTTGGGCACCAGCCGCCTGGAGCAGGTGGCCAAATGCCGTGCCGCCGGTGTGCCCGGCCCCTGGCTCCTGATCCGCATCCCCGGCCTGACGGAGCTGCCGGACGTGGTTGCCCTGTGCGATACATCCCTGCAGAGCGAGTGGGCCACCCTGATGGCGCTGGAGGAGGAGTGTCTCCGCCAGAACAGGACCCACCGCGTCATCGTGATGGCCGACCTGGGCGACCTGCGTGAGGGCTTCTGGGACAAGGATGAGCTGGTGGACGTCTGCCAGCGGGTGGAGCAGGACCTGCCCTATGTACATCTGGCCGGTATCGGCGTTAACCTGTCCTGCTATGGCTCCACTAAGCCCACCCCGGACAAGATGAACGAGCTGGTCGCTTTGGCTCACCGGGTGGAGGCGCGTATCGGCCGATCGCTGGAGGTCGTCTCCGGCGGCGCTACCAGCTCCTTTACGCTGGTCCATTGGGGCACCATGCCCGCCGGTATCAACCACCTCCGAATCGGCGAGGGCATCCTGCTGGGCAAGGACCTGCAGGTGGACTGGGGCATTCGCGACATGGATTACCTCCGCATGGACACCTTTACCCTCCGGGCCGAGGTGGTGGAGGTCAAGGACAAGCCCACCTATCCCATCGGCGAGCTGGCCATCGATGCCTTCGGCCGCAAGCCTACCTATGTGGACCGTGGTGTCCGCCGCCGCGCCCTCCTGGCCCTGGGCCGGGCCGATGTGGGCGACCTGGAGAGCCTGCTCCCCCGTGAGCCGGGGCTGACGGTTATCGGCGGATCCTCCGATCACTGCATCGTGGACGTGGAGGACTGCCCCCGCCGTCTGCAAGTGGGCGATATCGTGGAATTCTCGCTGTGCTACAGCCATATGCTGTATGCCACATCACGGAGCGATATGCGGCTCCTATTCAAACATCAACAGGAGGAAGCGTAAGACAATGGGAGATTTCGGGATTTTGATCATCGGCGTCGTGGACACGTTTTTTGCCTTCTTTGTGGTGGCGCCCATGATGCTGCAGGCGGCCAGCCTGTTTGGCGTGCAGAAGCAGTTTGCCCAGGCCATGGTCCAGGAGGGCGTCGTCAAGCAGGAGGACGTGGACCGCATCCACCCCAAGAAGCAGATCGCCGGCGTGGTGATCTCACTGATCATGCTGGCGGTGCTGGCGTTTACCTGTGCCAAGGCCTCCCCCTGGGGCTATATCTGCGGCGGCGTGGGCCTGGTGGTGGGCCTGCTGAAGTACCGCGCCATCGTTCAGTACAACAGTGAAACGGTCAAACGCTTCAAGAACACCTATAAAGACGAGATGGATGTGGCCAAGTTCAACAAGTTTGTGGAGACGCATTTCTGATAAGTTCAAGTGAATAAAAAACTCTCCGGCACTATGCGCCGGGGAGGTTTTTATTCGCTTTTTTCGATGGTGCCGCCGCCCAGTACCTCGTCGCCGTCATACAGCACCACCGCCTGCCCGGCAGTGATGGCCCGCTGGGGCAGATCGAACACCACCCGCAGTTCGTCGCCCGGCAGGGGATAGGCGATGCAGGGGGTCTCCACCTGGCTGTACCGCGTCTTGGCTGCACACCGTACCGGCGCCGCCGGTATCTGGCCGCTGATCCAGTTTACATGGGACGCCAGCAGGGAGGAGGCATACAGCGCCGAATCGTCTCCCAGCACGATAGCGTTGCGGTCCCGGTCCTTTTCCAGCACATATACGTGCCGCCCTATCGCCACGCCAAGGCCCTTTCCCTGGCCGATGGTATAGCAGGGAAGGCCCCGGTGTCGTCCCAGCACGCGGCCCGCTTCGTCCAGGAAGTCTCCCGGCGTCAGTGTCAGCCCCTGCCGCTGCAGAAAGGTCACATAGTCTCCGTCCGGCACGAAGCAGATGTCCTGGCTGTCGCCCTTGTCGGCGTTGTCCAGCCCTGCCTCCCGCGCCTTGTCACGGATAGCCGGCTTGTCATAGTCTCCCACCGGCAGCAGCAGATGGGCCAGCTGGTGCTGCGTCAGCTGATACAGCACATAGCTCTGGTCCTTCCGCCGTTCCGCACCCCGCAGCAGGCGGTATCTGCCGCTTTCCGCGTCATAGGCCACCCGGGCGTAGTGCCCCGTGGCGATATAGTCATACCCCAGCGTCAGCGCCCGGTCCAGCAGGGCGCCGAATTTCAGCTCCCGGTTGCAGTCGATGCACGGATTGGGCGTCCGTCCGGCCGCGTATTCCGCCGTGAACCTGTCCATCACGCACCGGCGGAAGCGGTCCGTCTCGTTGAATACATAGAACCGCATCCCCAGACGTGTGGCCGCCTGCCGCGCGTCCTCAGCGTCGTCGGCGGAGCAGCAGCGGCTGTCCTCGTTAGGGGCCAGCTTCAGCATGGCGCCGTCGCAGTCGTAGCCCTGCTGCACCAGCAGGGCCGCCGCAGCGGAGCTGTCCACGCCGCCGGACATGGCCACCAGCACCTTTTTCTTGCTCATACGATCGCTCTCCATAGTCTATGTCTCCCGCGCCCGCATGGGGCGTATGCGCCGCCGTTCAGCGGCGGCGCATACTTTCGGGAAAATGTGGAAAGCTATCGGGCGAAGAGCGCCATAGCAGGCAGGGGCGCGTCCCTGCCGTGCCGCAGCGGCCCTCCGCCCGACAGCGTGTTCTTATTCGTCCAGATGCTTTGCCAGGAATGCCTCGTCGGGCAGCGCGTCCGCCAGCTCCAGCAGTACCCGCTGGAAGCCGCCGGTGTAGTCCTCAATGTTCTCGCCCAGCGTCCCCAAAGCCCGTACCATCGGCAGCGCGATGGTGGCAGTGGTGCCCTGGTCCTCCCGGCTGTTCAGCAGCAGCTGGCCGCCGTGCAGCCGTGCGATCTGATGTGCCAGGGGCAGTCCCAGCCCCACGCCGCCGGCGACATAGTCCAGGGTCATGGGCCGCATATGCCAGCGAAACAGCATTTCCTGCCGGTCGGCAGGAATGCCGCAGCCGGTATCCTTCACCTTGATGAGCACATGGGGCTTCTGCACGGCCAGCGTCACCGTTACCTTTCCACCGGCGGAGCAGGCCTTCAGCGCATTGGACAGCAGCTGCCACAGGGCCTGGCTCAGCCAAGGCTCGTTGACAGCGGTGATGGCGTAGCGTTCCTCGCACACCATCTCCAGCTGCACGCCCTTCAACTCAAAGGGGACCTCCGCCTCCCGGATGATCTCGTCCAGCCACACCTTCAGGTCCGTGTTTTCGGTGGGCAGCAGCTCCTTGCGGTTCAGCATAGAGGCGGACTCCAGGTTCTTTGCCAGCCGCAGCAACCGGAAATAGCCATGGTAGAGCATGGCGGCGTTCGCGTCCAGTATCGGATCCTCGTCCCGTTCATCGGCGGGGGCCAGCTTCTGCATCCCGTAGTAGATATTGCCCAGTGCGGACCGTATCTGCATCGCCACCAGCGGCAGCCGCTCCATGTATACCTTTTCCTGCTGTGCCTGTTCCATGAGACCAGCCTCCTTCTGTTGTCAGCATACCAGTTTCCCGGCGCCATCAACCGTGCCAACTTCTGTCAGCTTGTTCACATCATATCAAATGCGGTGCAAGAATACAAGATTTTTATCAAATTTCCGCGAAACGAAAAAAAGTTTCAAAAAAGGCTTGCATTTTGCGGAATAACTGCATATAATTCTAAACATACCATACATTTAGGATATTCCATCAGAGAGGAAGATGTTTTATGAGCATTAAAGTCGGTATCAATGGTTTTGGCCGTATCGGCCGTATGGTCATGCGCTGCTGCATGGATCACCCCAACATCGAGATCGTGGGCGTTAACGACCTGTGCCCCGCCGATTACCTGGCCTATATGCTGAAGTTTGACACCATGCATGGCAAGTTCAAGGGTGAAGTTTCCTCCGAGGGCAACAACATCGTTGTCAACGGCAAGGCCATCCCCGTGTTTGCTGAGCGTGACCCCGCCAACCTGCCCTGGGCCAAGGTCGGCGCCGAGTACGTTATCGAGTCCACCGGCCTGTTCCTGACCAAGGAGAAGGCCGCCGGCCACATCGCCGCGGGTGCCAAGCACGTGGTCATGTCCGCCCCCTCCAAGGACGACACCCCCATGTTCGTCTGCGGCGTCAACCTGGACAAATACACCAGCGATATGCAGTTTGTCTCCAACGCCAGCTGCACCACCAACTGCCTGGCCCCCATCGCCAAGGTCCTGCACGATAATTTCGGTATCACCGACGGCCTGATGACCACCGTACACTCCACCACCGCCACCCAGAAGACCGTTGACGGCGTCTCCCTGAAGGATTGGCGCGGCGGCCGTGCCGCCTCCGGCAACATTATCCCCAGCTCCACCGGCGCTGCCAAGGCCGTGGGCAAGGTCATCCCCAGCCTGAACGGCAAGCTGACCGGTATGTCCATGCGCGTCCCCACCCTGGATGTCTCCGTGGTGGACCTGACCGTCAACCTGGCCAAGCCCGCCAAGTATGAGGATATCTGCGCCGCCATGAAGAAGGCCAGCGAGAACGAGCTGAAGGGCATTCTGGCCTACACCGATGAGGACGTTGTTTCCTCCGACTTCCTGGGCGACACCCATACCTCCATCTTCGACGCCAAGGCCGGCATCGCACTGACCGATACCTTTGTCAAGGTCGTCAGCTGGTACGACAACGAGATGGGCTACTCCGATAAGGTCCTCTGCCTCATCGAGCATATGTACAGCGTGGACCACAAGTAAATCGCTTACTACCGAAAGGTTTTCCTTCTTTTTGTTCCGCAGACAGCGCCGCGTCACGCGGCGCTGTCTGCATACAGAGACGCTGCGCGCCGCCTGTACAGAGGGGGAAAGCGTTTCCGGCGGTTTTTGAAAGAAAATCGACAGCGTGACAAAATTTTTTCATTTACCCCCTACCATTCCACTGGATTGTATGGTACAATAGGTACAACTTACCTAAGGGTAACGCAAGGGAAAGGAACCCCGTCATGGAACAGAACTCCATTCTGCATACTACGCTGTCGCTGGACAGCGATATCCCCCTCTACGCCCAACTGGTGGGCATCATCAAGCGCAGTATCTCCACCGGCGCCCTGCCGGTGGGCGCCCTGCTCCCTAGCGAGGCCGAGCTCTGCCGCTGCCTGAGCATCAGCCGCAACACCGTCCGTCAGGCCATCGGAGAGCTGGAGGACGAGGGTCTGGTGGTCCGCAAGCGTGGCCGCGGCACCTTCGTGGCCGACCCCGCCACCAACCGCCGGGGTGTTCGCTATTCCTTCACCACCGAGGTCTCCTCTATGGGCAAGGTCCCCTCATCTACGTTGGTGGACTTCGCTGTGGAGGTCCCCAAGCCCACCGTCTGCGAGAAGATGGAGCTGCGGGAGGGAACGCCGGTCTACTGCTTCACCCGTGTCCGCAACGTGGACGGCGAGCCTCTGATCCTGGAGACCAGTTACTACCCGCAGTACATCTACCCCAATCTGACCCGCGATATGCTCCAGACCCACAGCTTTTACAGCCTGCTCTACCATGTGGGCATCGTCCCCTTCGCCGCGGACGAGAGCTATGAGGCCGTCATTCTGGAGGACAGCTGCGCCGCCCTGCTGGGTGTGCCCTCCGGCAGCTGTGCCTTTTTCCACCAGCGGCTCACCCGTACGGAGGATGGCCGTATTTACGAGTATACCCGCAGCTACATACGCGGCGACCGGGTCCGCCTGGACGTACATATGCAGAAAAGCGGCATGAACTTCGTCCGCACCATCGACTGAATAGAAAAGCACCCCCGACAGGGGGTGCTTTTTCCGCACAAAGCCTCGACCGAAGGGCGGGGCTGCGCTATTTACGACAGCAGCAGGCGTATCAGTACCCGGGCTATGGCATAGCCCAGCACGCCGCCGCCGATGCCGGCAGCTGTGGCCCACACCCGCTTCCGCTTGGCGTGGGGCACCTGCTGGCTGTACAGCCGCTGATTTTCCCGGTTCAGACCCACCAGCGCCTCCGGGTTCCGGGCGGACACCGCCTGTACGATAGCGTCCGCCGTCCGACGGCTGCCGCCCCTTTTGAGCTGCAGCGTGATGCTGCGCCCGTCATAGGTCAGCAGCTCCACCACCGTGCTTTTGGCCCACAGCAGCTTTAGGTCGTGACGATAGACCCACAGCACATCCGCCAGGGGCAGCACGATGTTCTGCCGCCGCCCGTACAGGAACGCCGTGCTCACCAGCGCGTCAGAGCGCCGGTCACCCTCCAGATAGTGGAACTCGCTCTCCGCCCGTTCCAGCAGCTTTGCCTTTTTCAGCTGCTTCAGCGTGCTGTTCAGCTGCGCGGTGTACGAGGCGGCGCTTACCAGCAGCACAAAGGCGGCCAGCCCGAGGAAGCTGGCTATGAGGGACCAAAAGCTGCTCCCCGTGTCCGGTGTCAGCTCGCTGTCGATGTAATAGTCGCCGTAGGTGTACACAAAGTCCTCGGCGGTCATGCCGACGGCGGCGGCAATATCGTCGATATATGCCTCCGGCGTCTCACAGATCACGCCCGCCAGACGTACCGGTGCCGGCGCGGTGGTCTCCGTCAGCGGGATATAGACGGCCAGCTCCGAGGGCGCGGCCGTATCGTCCGGCACTGCGCCGTCACCGCTGTCGTCGGTATAGGTATAGTCCACGATGTCCGCATACCGTGCATATTCCGCGTCGCTCAGCTGCACCAGATAGCCGTATCCCTCCGTGTCCTCCGCCAGATAGAAGACCAGCTTGCGCCCGTCGCCCAGCGTCACCCGATAGGCCCAGGTGGTCATGTACTGCACGTCGATGTAGTTGTAGTCGCCCAGATAGATCTCGTCCCCGATGGGCACGGCCTCCGCTGCCGCGCTGTCCCGCTGCGCCAGCAGCCCCAGCACGATACACCCCGCCGTCAGCAGGGCCAGTATACCGCCCACGATCCACCAGGCAGGGGAGTGTCTTACGTATCGGCGCATTTCCATATGTTGCCCCTCCAAATTTGTTGTGGTACGACATATTGTACCATATATCGCCGGAATATGCAATATTATTCCCCATAAACGGTATAAAAACGCACCCCGGGTCTGACCCGGGGTGCGTTTTTCGTTCACAGTGCCGCTGCGCCGATGATGCCCGCCTCATTGCCCAGCCGGGCACATTCAATGACCGGCGGTGTCCGGTCGTGCCCGCCGAAGCAGTTGGCCGCCACATACGCCCGTATAGGGGCCAGCAGTCTTTCGCCTTGGCGGCTGATGCCGCCGCCGATGAGCACCATCTCCGGTCCCAGAATGTTCACCAGGTCCGTGATGCCCGCCGCCACGTACACGCAGTACCGGTCCACCACAGCCTGCGCCGCCGCGTCTCCGGCGGCCGCCGCGTCGAATACGTCCTTACCGGTCAGCCTCTCGCCGTACCCGGCCAGCAGGGAGCCCGGCTGCGCCGCGGCCGCCCGCTTTCCCTGACGTATCAGCGCTGTGGCGGAGGCATACGCCTCCCAGCAGCCCTTCCGTCCGCAGGTGCAGTCCTCGCCGTCCAGCACCAGCACGGTGTGGCCCACCTCTGCGCCGGTGCCGCCAACGCCCTCCAGCAGCCGGCCGTCGGCCACGATGCCGCCGCCTACGCCGGTGCCCAGCGTGATGAGTATCATGTTCCGGCAGCCCACGGCCCCGCCGGCCACCGTCTCCGCCAGCGCGGCGCAGTTGGCGTCGTTGCTCAGATGACAGGGGAGCCCCAGCCGCGCCGTCACCATGCTGCATACCGGCACATTGAACCAGCCCAGGTTATAGGCCCGTACCACCACACCGTTGGCGCTGTCGCAGGTCCCCGGCGAGCCGATGCCGACGGACGCGCAGTGCGCCGCCGTGATGCCGGCCTTCTCCATGGCCTTCTCCGCCGCGCGGCAGATATCCGCGACAACGGCCTCCGCCGGGCGTTCCGCCCCGGTGGGCAGGCTGACCTCCGCCACGATGTGCTGGCCCTCGTCCACCACGCCGGCGGCGATGTTGGTGCCGCCCAGATCAATGCCAATACGATACATATGCTGCCTCCTTGCGCTTCCTGTCCCCGCGTTCCGGGGAAATAAACGGGGCGGGCGTATCGCCCGCCCCAAGTGCATCTCTGTCTCAGATATGGGTCACAAAATCGGTGTTTACCGCCACCGGCCGTGCGATGTCGGAGGACCGGATGCTGCCGAAGATGGTCCGCATGGTGGTCAGAGCCTCCTTGCCGGACACCTCCGGCTCCCGGTCGTGGACCAGCGCGTCCACAAACTCGTCGATGACGCCGGAGTTGTGGGACGTTGTCTCGAAGGCGAAGCTGGTGCGGTTGCCCTCAAGGTCATTGATGATGATGGGGGCCGAAGGCTCGCTGTAGATCATCATCAGGCCCTTGGTGCCGTACAGCACCGTGGACTGGCACTCGTGGCCGTACACCGTCCAACTGGCCGCCATGGTGCCCAGCGCGCCGCCGGACATTTTCAGGATGCACAGGGCGTTGTCATCCACGCTGATGAGCTTGCCGTTGTCGTCACGCTTATTCAGGGTGACTACCTTGGCGGTGGTCTCGATGACCTTCTGCCCAAGCAGGTACTGGATCAGGTCCACCTTGTGGATGCCCATGTCGGACAGGGCGCCCATGGCCGCCTTGTTCTTGTCAAAGAACCACGTGCCCTCCAAGGACCAGCCCTCGGGGCCGGAGTTGCCCAGAATGGTGCGGAAGGTGATCACATCGCCGATGATGCCGCTGTCCAGCATTTGCTTGGCCTTGCGGTGCACCGGGTCAAAACGCATGTTGTGGCCCACCATCAGGTGTCTGCCATTGCGCTCAGCGGCGGCCACCATGGACTCGCACTCCGCCAGCGTTACTGCCATGGGCTTCTCCACCAGCACGTGCTTGCCGGCATACAGCGCAGCCGTGCAGATCTCCGCATGGCTGCGGTTTTCCACGCATATGGACACGGCGTCCACGTTGGGATCATCCACCAGCTCATAGAAGCTGTTGTAAACCTTGCCGCCGTACTGCGCCGCCATCTCCTGCGCGCGCTCCATGTTCTTGTCGTAGAATGCGACGATCTCCGCATTGGGGTTGGCTGCATACTCAGGCAGATGGCGCACCTGTGCGATCTTGCCGCAGCCGATAATGCCGACTCGGATCATAAAAAGCGAACCTCCTCTGTCCGTCCTCAAACCGCCGGGCGCCCTGCGCTCCGACGTATGTTTCTGCCCCTATTGTACCAAAAGAAAACGGGAAAGAAAAGCCTTTTTTGCCAACTTTGCAAAATTTTTCACAAAATCTGCGCCGCGATGGTGAGGGCGCAGCCCTTTTGTGCCGTATAGTCCAGCGTTATGCCTGCCGGGAGGCTGAAGCGGCTCAGCGCCAGCAGCGGACCCTTGCCCGTCAGCTTGAACAGCGCCTCCTTGGCCGTCCATATCTCCCAGAACCGCTGGCAGTCGCCGTCGTCCCCGGACCGTATGTACGCCATCTCCTGTTCACTGCACACCCGGCGCATGAACTTCTCCTGTGCCGAGCGCACCACCTCCACGTCCACGCCTACCGGCGCGTCCGCCGTTACGCATACCGCCCACGGGCCGGAGTGGCTCACGGACACATACACACCGTCCTTCTCCACGCTGGGCTTGCCCAGCTCGTCCCACTGAAGCGGCACGTCCTTCTCCGCGCAGCCCATCGTCTGCGCGAGCATCCACCGCGCCAGCAGCTCTCCGGCGATGGTGCGTTTCCGGTCGTCCTCGCCGGCGATGTCGGCCACACGCCGCCGCCGCGTCTCATCCATCATGCCTATCACGGTCTGGGCCGCGTCCTCCGTCAGCTCCCGGATGTCAAACCACTGCAATTCCATATCCCGCGCCTCCCGCGTCATATTTTTCGCACCCATTGTATCACATCCTGCCGCGCCGCGCTACTGCTTTTTCGCCGCCGCAGGCTTTTCTCTGTACTTTCCGGTACTTCCACCCCTTGCCCAGGGGACGCGGCGGTGGTATACTATCCCCGTATCTGTAGTTTTCCATGAAAGGAGATGACGCCATGACCCGTGATGAGCTCCGCGCCAAGGCCAACGACCTGCCCCTGCTGCCCGGCGTCTATCTGATGATGGACAAGACCGGCCAGGTCATCTATGTGGGCAAGGCCAAAAAACTGAAAAACCGCGTCAGCCAATACTTTCAGGACACCGCCAGCCATAATGAGAAAACGAAGATGATGGTGGCCCATGTGGACCGGTTCGACACCATTATCGTCCGATCGGAGTTCGAGGCCCTGGTGCTGGAAAATTCCCTCATCAAGCGCCATCAGCCCCGCTACAACATTCTGCTGAAGGACGACAAGGGCTATCCCTTCGTGCGGCTGGACAGCGGCGACTACCCCCGCTTTACCCTGGTGAACCGCACCGCCGACGACGGCGCGAAATACTACGGTCCCTTCGGCGGCCGGCACGAAACGCGCCTGGCACTGGACGCCGTGTGCGCCGCCCTGCGCCTGCCCACCTGTTCCCGAAGGTTCCCCCGGGACATCGGCAAGGAGCGCCCCTGCCTGAACTTCCACATGGGCCAGTGTGACGGCTTCTGCCGCCCGGACGGCCCGGACGCGGCGGAATACCGCCGCCGCATGGCCCAGGCCACCGCCCTGCTGGAGGGCAAGCTGCGCGCCGTCACGACCCAGCTGACGGAACAGATGAACGCCGCGGCGGAGGCCCTGGACTTTGAGACGGCTGCCGCCCTCCGCGACCGTGTGCGGGCCCTGTCCGTGCTGACCAAGGACCAGCAAGTCATCGCCGGTATCTGCGCCGACACCGATGTCTGGGGCGCGTATACCAGCCCCGCCCGGTCCGGCTGCGCCATTCTCCACATTGAAGACGGCGATCTCCTGGCCCGGCAGACCGAGGTGTTCCCCGACGCTGCCGACAGCGAGAGCGCCCTGCTTTCCGCTGTGGTGCCCCAGTACTATCTGACCCGCCAGTCCCTGCCCCGTGAGATATTGCTTCCCGCCGCCATCGAGGACGCTGACGCGCTCTCGGCCCTGCTGACGGAGCGCAGCGGCCACGCCGTGGCCCTCCGGGTCCCCCAGCGAGGTCAGCGCCGCGCGCTGCTGGACATCGCCCACCGCAACGCCCGGGAGGAGGTGGAGCGCGTTACCGACGCCGTACAGCGCATTAACGGCACCCTGCGCCTTTTGCAGGAAACGGCTCAGCTGCCGGTCTTGCCCCGGCGCATGGAGAGCTATGATATCTCCCACACCGGCGGCGCGGACCAGGTGGGCGGCATGGTGGTCTTTCAGGACGGCAAGCCGCTGAAGTCCGCCTACCGCCGCTTCCGCATCGAGTCCTGCGCCGGCGCCGACGACTACGGCGCCATGCGCGAGGTGCTCACCCGCCGGTTCCGGCGCTATCTGGACGGCGATGAAAAGTTTGCCCCCCTGCCGGACCTGCTGCTGATCGACGGCGGTCAGGAGCACGCCCGCGTGGCCGAGCAGGTGCTGGCAGGCTGCGGATTGGATGTGCCTGTGCTGGGCATGGTCAAGGACGACCGACACCGCACCCGTGCGCTCATCACCGCCCGGGGCCATGAGCTGGGCATACAGCAGACACCCGCCCTGTTTGCCCTTATCGGCACGGTGCAGGAGGAGGTACACCGGTTCGCCATCGCCTACCACCACCAGAAGCACACCCGTTCCGCCAAGCGCTCGCAGCTGGACGGCATCCCCGGTGTGGGCGAGGCGCGGAAGAAGCGGCTCCTGCAGCACTTCGGTACCGTCACCGCGGTAAAAAACGCCGCGCTCGAGCAGCTCTCCGCCGTGGTGCCGGAGGCGGCCGCCCGGGCGGTATATGAGAAGTTCCACGGATAAAAAAGTGCCCCCGCAGCGCCGGAGGTACGTCGTACGCAAAAGAAAAGAGAGACGGCGAAGCCGTCTCTCTTTCATTGTGTTTACTCGTCCAGGTTCTCGATCAGCTCAGCCAGCGCATCCACAGCTTCCTTCTCATCGCTGCCGTCCGCGATCAGTGTCACTGTGGTGTCCTTCATAATGCCCAGGCTCAGCACGCCCAGCAGGCTCTTTGCGTTGACGCGGCGTTCTTCTTTTTCTACCCAGATGCCGCTTTTGAACTCGTTGGCTTTCTGAATGAAATAGGTCGCGGGTCTGGCGTGCAGACCGACCTCATTTTTCACCGTGATCTCCCGTGTATACATGAACCAGCACTCCTTACGCACATTTTTACTCTCGCGCCAGAGGGTGCAGCGCGCAGAAACTAACCCTCACCATTTCCTATTATACTGGATTACGGCAGGATTGCAATGGGCATTGATACGAAAATCCCGCGATTTGCTCTATAATTCCCACTGCAATTTGTGAAAAATGATGTATCTTGCAGACAAATTCCGGTATTTGTCCAATCGGAAGCTCACATCCTGGCCTCTGCCCAGTCGCTGAGCTGCTCCAAAATGGGCAGCAGTGCCCGGCAGCTGTCCGTGGGGCCGTATTCCACCCGCACCGGCACCTCCAGATACTCCCGCCGTGTCACCAGCCCATCGCGCTCCAGCTCCCGCAGGGCCGAGGCCAGCACCGTGTTGGAGATGCCGTCCAGCTTGCTCCGCAGGGCGTTGTAGCGGATGGCCCCGGCGTTGGCCACGGCGCACAGGATCTGCACCTTCCACTTGCCGCCGATCAGCTGCATGGCGTGGTGCAGCGGACATTTCTCCATACAGGGACAGTCGTAGTGGCTTTGCGGCATGGTCTGTGACATGGTAAGCCCCTCCTTACTTGCCCATAAAAATCTGCGCTCTTGCATTTCTCCAAAGCTATGGTATCATTATAGCAGGTAAGAAAACCGGAGTAAATAGCATGAGGAGAAAATCACAGCCATGAATATCTATCTTCAGGGGCTGACCATGGGTCTGGCCTACGTGGCGCCCATCGGCCTGCAAAACCTGTTCGTCATCAACAGTGCCCTGACGCAGAAGCGCAGCCGCGTCTACATCACCGCGCTCATCGTCATTTTCTGGGACATCTCTTTGGGTGTGGCCTGCTTCCTGGGCGCCGGCGCACTGATGCAGGCGCTGCCCTGGCTGCAAAAGGTCATCCTGGGGCTGGGCAGTCTGATCGTCATCTATATCGGCATCGGCCTGCTGCGGTCCAAGGCCAGTCTGGAGGGCGGCCGGGACGTGAACGTCCCCATCTGGAAGCTGGCCGGCTCCGCCTTCGTGGTCACCTGGCTGAACCCCCAGGCTATCATCGACGGCACCATGATGCTGGGCGCCTTCCGGGCCACCCTGACCAACGGCGGTGACCTGTTCTTCATCTGCGGCTTCGGCTCCGCCTCGGTGATCTGGTTCCTGACGCTGTCCACCGTTGTCTCCCTGCTGGGCAGTAAGTTCAACGAGAAGGTGCTGAACATCATCAACAAGGTCTGCGGCGCCGTCATCATCTTCTACGGCCTGAAGCTGCTGTACAGCTTCCTCCAGATGATGGGCTGGCTGTAAAACACTTCACAAATCACGCTCTTTCTGTTACAATAAGGCAGAAAGGGCGTGATCTTTTTATGGAACAGAACTACCGGCTCACCATCGCCTACGACGGCTCCCGCTTCTTTGGCTGGGAGCGCCAGCCGGACAAGGATACCATCCAGGGGAAGCTGGAGGCCGTGCTGGGCGCATTGCAGGGCCATCCGGTGAACGTCATCGGCGCGGGCCGCACCGACGCCGGTGTTCACGCCCGGGCCATGACCGCCAGCGTGGTGCTGGACGTGACGGAGACGCCCGACGCCATCCGTGACTATCTGAACCGCTATCTCCCCGACGCCATTGCCGTCCGCGAGGTCAAGGAGGCCGCACCCCGTTTCCACGCCCGCTATAACGCCCTGGGCAAGACCTACCGCTACACCTGCCACACCGGTCCGGTGAAGCCGGTGTTTGACCGGAAGTACGTCACCCTGCTGGACTACGACCCGGATGTGGAGAAAATGCGTCAGGCGGCGGCCTATCTGCTGGGTGAAAACGACTTCGCCAGCTTCTGCGGCAATCCGCGGATGAAGAAGTCCACCGTCCGCCTGGTGGACCACATCGCTATCGAGCGCCGGAAGGACCGGGTGGTCTTCACATTCCACGGTACCGGCTTTTTGCAGAACATGGTCCGCATCATGGTGGGAACCCTGCTGGAGGTGGGCCGCGGCTACTGGACGCCGGAGCAGGTGCGTGACATCCTGGCCGCCAAAGACCGCAAGCAGGCGGGCCCCACCGCGCCGCCGGAGGGCCTGTGCCTGATGAAGGTGGATTATTGAGCAAAAAGCATCCGGGCGCTATCCCGGATGCTTTTGCTGCGTAAAAATGACCTAAGCCAAGGCTTAGGTCATTTTTGTTACATATTGTGGATATCGTCCAGCAGATCGTCCAGCGACATGGTCCGCACCTCGTCCTCGTCGGCCTGGGTGGGCTCGTCCTGGGCGGAGCGCTCTGCGGTCACCGGCTCCTCCGCCGGCGCGGCGGGTGTCACGGGATCTGCCGGGGTCTTGTCGGGGATGGCGGCAGGCTCGCTGTCGCTGCTCTCCTCGCGGGGCACCAGACGGGGCACCCGTGCCGTGTGCCGTTCCTCGGGGATCAGGGGCTTCGCCGGGGTCCGCGGCGGTTCGTCGTCGTATTCCTCGTCATCGCCGCCGCCCGTGTGGCCGCGACCGATCAGGAAGCCCAGCAGGAACAGCACCACCACCAGCAGCACCGCCGCCGCGATGGCCACATACACGGTCTTGACCTCGCCGATCAGCGGCATCGCAATGGTCCCGGGGATCTCCAGCGGCGGTACCTCGGGGATGGTGGCCGGGTCGATGACCTCCACCGTGGGGACAATACCGGTATAGGCCGGCATCCGCAGCACATGGATGGTATAGTTCTGCTTGGTCTTGCCGTCCTCGGCGGTGCCGGTAACCGTGAGCACAGTCTCCGCCTCGGTGGCGGACAGCCGCACCTCGCCGGTGCCGGTGATGCCCTGGGCCTTTTCGTCCTTTGCCGTGGCGGCGATGGTCACCTGCTTCGTCTCATAGGGGACGTAGGCGATGTAATCCGTCACCGTGGGCGTGAACGCCGGAGACAGCGTGGCGCCCTCCAGCGTCAGGGCGGCGATGGACGCGTCGGTGGAGGGTTTGTAGTTGGGGTCCTGCTGGCGCGTGGCATCGATGGTATAGCTCTTGGTGGCGCCGTTGGCCGCCGTGACCTTGATAGTCACCGTGTTGACGCCCACCGCCAGCTCATTGCCGCTGACAGACACCGTAGCGCTGTTGTCGGCCTTTTTGTAGTTCAGATCCAGCTTTTCCACCGCGAAGGGCACCGTGCAGGTGTAGTACGTGGTGCTGCTGGAGAAGGACGGGCTCAGCGTGGCGTTGGAGCAGCTCAGCGAACTGAGGTTGCAGTTGCCGCTGGGTGCCGCGCCCACCTTGCCGGACCAGCTGGCGCTGTCCAGACTGGTGTCGCTGTTGCCGTCGGACACCACGATGTTGGAGAACGTGGCGGTCAGGGCGTCGCCCTCCTTGGCGCTGCCGGATACCTTCATTTTGATGGTGACCAGTCCGCCGCTGGAGCTGGACGTGCCGTAAACACTGAACTTGTTGTTGTTGACCACGATGCTCCATCCGCTGACAGAGCAGTTGTAGTTGGTAAAGGACAAATTGCCGCTGTAGTTCAGGTCGGCGGTCAGACCGTAGACCTTGCTGGGCACGGACAGCGTCAGTGTGACGGTGTCGCCTGCCTGCGGGGCGGCGGTGCCGGTCAGCGTCGCTCCGGCGGCGTGGGCCTGCACGGGCAGCAGCGTGACCACCAGCAGCAGCGTCAGCAGCGCGGAGGCCGCGGCGCGGAACAGTTTGTTTTTCATAGGATGTTTCCTCCTCAGCCGATGGTGCGCTGGCCCACGGTGACCTGGGCGGCCTGCACCACGTCGGTGATGGTGACCTTGCCGTCACCGTTGATATCGGCCGCCTTGGCGTAGGCGCCGGACAGGCTGTTGGAGCCCACCACGTACTTCTGCAGCTTGACCACGTCGGTGATGGTGATCTTGCCGTCGCCGCTGACGTCGCCGGTGACCACGATGGTCACGGTGGCGGAGCTGCTGACAGCGGTCATACCGGTACCCACGAGGCCGGATGTCACCTTGGCGCTGCCGTTATAGATGGTGTAGCCCGCGCTGTTCATTGCGGAGACAGACGTGCTGGGCGATACGCCGGTCAGATAGTTGCCGGAGGGCTTGGGCGTCTCGCCGCCGGTGCTCCCACCGGTACTCCCACCGGTGCTGCCGCCGGTGCCGCCGCTGTTGGCCGTCTTGGTAAACACGGCGGTGTAGGTGACGTCGGCGTCAGGCATGACGGTGCCGCTGGTATAGCGCTTGCCGCTGGCATCCGCCCAATAGTCGAAGCTGTACACGTACTTGCTGTCGGCCTGTATGACCGGGTTCGTTGCAGGCAGCGTGATAATGTCGTTCTGGGCCAGCTTGTAGGAATCCCACACAGCGCCCTGAGACATGAATTTCACGGTGTGCAGCGTACCGAACTTGGCCGTAACGGTGTGATTTCTGGGTGCCACGGGCGTGCTCTGGGATATCTCGCGGTCATTGTAGAACCAGCCCTGGAAGCCCTTTTCGTTCACCTCAGGCAGCGCGCCGTAGGGTTGTGCTTCTTTATAGGTGCGCGTTTCCAAGGTCTTACCGTTGACCACGAAGGTCACCGTGTAGGTGTTGTTGGGGGCCTCGGGCGTGGTGGTCGTGGCCGCGCCCACAGTGAAGGTGGTATCCAGCAGTGTCACAGTGCTGCCGCTATCGGTGGTGCCGGTAATGGTAAGGTTGTATTTCCCGGCGGAGAGCTTACTGAACTTCAGGGTCTCATCCAGTTCCCACAGGTCGAACCACTTGGCATTGATGCCGCTGCGGCTGGCGTAGGTAGGCGCTGTCCCGGTAGCTGTATTGGTGACCACCGCTTTTACGGTGCTGATGTTTTGGGTGCAGGTGACGATACCGCGCAGGGGGAAGGAGGAGTTACCCTGGGTCAGGTTGTGGACGATGCTCTTGCCGGCTTCGTCCTTCTCCGCCTTCTGGGGATAGAACAGACCGATGGTATTCCAGGCGTCCTGTCCGGCCGCGGGCTTCATGGTCACAACAGCGGCGGTCTCGCTCTCCTTGCTCAAACCGACCTTATAGGCGGTAACGGTGGTGTTTGCAGCCTTAGCCTTCAGGTCTTCTCTTACCATGTCGGCTACGACTTCCTCCTCAATGGTATTCAGTGTTTTTCCCGCGAAAAGTTCAATAAGCGCCAATGCTTCAGATTCGGTGAACGCTGGGACCTGGGTTTCCGTTGCGTTTTCGTCGATAGCTTCGATCTTGTCCAGCGCCGACTCAAGGGCGGCCTTCTTATTCGCGTCCGCCTCCAGCCCCATTTTTGCGATGTTTTCCTCTATGAGGGCTTCAATGGCATTGTTATCTTTTTCCTCAAAGTTGGCCTTGATGATCGACGTCAGCCGAGAGGACAGACGTTCTGCGAACTTTTTGGCCGTCGCGCCAACGGGAGTAGTGCCGTCTTCTTCGTAGCCCTTTTCTTTGATTTCAGCCGTGATCTCCGCCCGCTTTGCCGTGATCTCTTCTTCTGTAGGCTCCGTGCGGGCGTTGGGATCAGCGACCTGTGTCTGGCTGACCGTGATTGTCAGGTAATAGCCGGTGCCCACGTTGCACAGTATGTAGCCGTTGCTGCTGCCGGTCAGTGTCCAGAACTGTCTGCTGTCGGCGGCAGCGTTTTGCAGCATAAGTGCGCCGTCAACGACCGCCAGACGCTTGCCATCCGTGGTGGCCATGGTGTATTTGTCGGAATTGTAGTAGGTCAGGATCAGCTGAGAGGCCTTCTCCTCGGCCACCAGGTCGGTGCTGCCTACGCTGTAGCTGAAGGTCCTGCCGTCGGAGTTATAGCACAGGGTGTATTTGCCCTCCAGGTGGGAGGTGGTGTTCTGATAGCGCATGACCAGCGCATCGGCAGGCTCGTTGATGTGCAGGCGGCTGTATACCGAGGACTGCACATCGCCGTCCGCTGCGCTGTAATAGGCCATGGAACGGTTCTTCACGCCATAGCGGTCAGACAGCTGGGTCTGCATATCCCGATACTTGGGGATATCCTCCGCCAGCTTGCTGCACTCAGTGTAGATGGCCTCGATCAGCTCCGCCTCGCTCTGCATCTTGAAGCCGCCCAGCCGGTTGTCGATGGCGCGGGTGACCACGTTATAGGCACCGTCCACGCCATGCTGGACGCTGCGGCTCCACAGGACGTTCTTCAGGGCGATGGAGTAGTCGTTCAGGTTCAGGGAAGGGTATTTGCTTTGCAGGCGGCTGATCAGGGTCGAGTAGCGCTCGGTACCCCAGTACTCTGTCTGGGCGTTGGCAAACTCACCCTTGTTGACGCCGTGGCCCAGCTCCCTCCAGGCACTTTCAAAGTTGGGGCCGTAGCCTGCTGCGGCTGCGCCGCTGGTGTTCTCGCCGTAGGCCTTATCCAGCGTGGCCGCGAAGCCATTGTATATAGCATTGCCCTGGTAGTTCCGCAGCCAGGTGCGGAACGCGTCCAGCGTTCCCGCCTTGCTGGAGAACATATACAGGCCGAAGGACGTGCCGCCAGGGTCGCCGGGTACGGTGGAAACAGCGCCCGGGTCAGCGTCCGCGCCCGTCTCATAATATTGGCTCAGTGCGCCCAGGTCCTTCAGGCTGCTCCAGTTCTTACTGGCCGCCAGCAGTATGGTGGTCAAACAGCTCACCGCCATCACCGCCGCCAGGATCAATGCCATTCCCCGTTTCGTCCTCTTCATGTCGATACACCCTGCCTTATCTCTAAGTTGTATGGGAAGCGCCGGCGGCGGGAAGGCCCCTCCGCCGATTTACATAACAATAGTCATGTGTAGTATACCATCGGTCTGCGTCGTTGTCTACCAAAAAAACGAGAAAAACACAAAAAATATGAAAATTTTGTCACCAGCGCCACAAGATTTGGGTGGATTTATGGCGCGGAATGGCGTATAATGGCCGCAGGCTGACAAAAATACGCAAGGAGAAATCAATTTATGTCAACGAATACGAAAAAGAAACACGGCACCGGCGCGGCGGTGGTACTCATCGTGCTGTGCCTGCTGGCGCTGGGCACGCTGGGATATATCATCTGGCGGCAGTTTGATCCCGTGGTGCCGGAGACGGCGGCGGGCTATGTGGCCGCTGCTGGGACCACCGCCCCTGTGTATGACGAAAACGGGACTCAGCTGGGTTCCCTGGTCCGCGGCGCGGAGGTACAGTACGTTGTTGAGGACGCTGAGGACGGCGCGGACCGCGTCCGCGTGGTCAACGGCGAGGGCTACGCCTATCTGGACGCGGCCAACCTGACCGCGGACTACAACGGCGCGGTGCTGACCGATACGGTGTACGCCCTGCGGGGCATGAGCCTGACGGATGAGACGGGCGCGGTCCCCGGCTGCGCGGTGGAAAAGGGCATGGCGCTGACCGTCACCGGCTTTGACGGCCTGGACGAAAACGGCGAGGTCCTGCGCTGGGCCGTCAGCTGTGACCGGGGCGAGGGGTACATCGACGGAGAGAACGTCCGCATGACGGAGGAGGAAGCGCTGGCGCAGTATGACGACGCGCTCTACCAGCGCCACGCCGCGCGGGGCGACGCCTGGGGTGGCGGCGACGCGGCCGACCTGGACTACTACCCCACGGAGAAGCCGGCCTTCACGGACAATGTGATGCCCGACGAAGTGCGGGCCCTGTACCTGAATGGCAGCGCCATTCAGTACGCGGACAGCTATATCCGACTGGCCCAGGGGACGGGCATCAATGCCTTTGTGGTGGACATCGTGGACGGCACGGCGGTATCCTACGCCTCCCCGGTCATGCAGCAGTACAGCCCGTCCGCCTACGCTGCGGCTCAGGACACTATGGAGGGCTTCAAGGCCAACGTGCAGAAGCTCCGCGACGCCGGCTACTACGTCATCGGCCGCATCACGGTGTTCAATGACGCCCACCTGGCCGCCGACCACCCGGAGTACGTCATCTCCGACCTGAACGGCACGCCCCTGAAGATCAGCTCCATGTACTGGCCCAGCGCCTACAACCGCACCGTGTGGCAGTACAAGGTGGATCTGGCTCTGGAGGCCGCGGCGCTGGGCTTCAACGAGATCCAGTTCGACTACATCCGCTTCCCCGACGGCGCGTACAAGTATGAGCAGGCCGGTACCATCGATTACAAAAACACCTACGGTGAGAGCAAGGCACAGGCGGTCCAGCGGTTTCTGATCTACGCCGCGCAGCGGCTGCATGACGCCGGGTACTACATCTCCGGCGATGTGTTCGGCGAGTGCGCCAACGCCTATGTGACGGCCTGCGGTCAGTACTGGCCGGCCATCAGCTCCGTGGTGGACGCCATCTCCGGTATGCCCTACCCCGACCATTACAGCGCGCAGGG
>ENA-UEQW01000439-UEQW01000439.1-human-gut-metagenome-genome-assembly--contig:-NODE-439-length-39755-cov-18.728414_pt1 | contig 39755 bp, 38 predicted proteins | sample MGYA00242947_ERZ507947 | MGnify/ENA primary metagenome ERZ507947 (study PRJEB26167, sample SAMN06115421) | human gut metagenome | host: Homo sapiens | place: China:Guizhou | collected 2015-03-17... | reverse complement strand
AGGTGAATTTGTTCGACTACCACGTGAAAGCCGATACAATCCTATTCCAATACACCACACCCGACGGACGGAACGAGGTGGTGAAATTCCCGTTAGCTGGATTCTGCGAAAACTATCTGATGCAGTTTGCAAAGTAGCGGCAGGAACCGTACGGTAGTATGGAACAGGCGCACGTATTAGAGGCAACGAATATTACTCCACAAAAAATGGAGTTATATATACTATATATCTTAAAAGGTTAAGGGCAGGCCGAAAAAATGCGGTTTTCCTTTGACCTCAAAATTAGGACCGACTTTGCAGGATGGTCTATTTTAAGACCCCCTGCACAAGTTGGTCCGATTTTGTTCAAATATAAGATTGTCAATTAATTCACTATTGTTTAACCAGCATTGGCTTTATGCAAATGTGTAAACCAGCGTGTAAACCGAACGAACAGCCAGCGAAAAAAGATTTCCCAAAATGAAGCGAGGACTTGCAGGAATGATTTATTTATCATACATTTGCACTCGCAATTCAGTAAAAGGGGAGCTTAGCTCAGTTGGTTCAGAGCGTCTGCCTTACAAGCAGAGGGTCGGGGGTTCGAATCCCTCAGCTCCCACGACAGAGACCATCCAAAACAGGATGGTTTTTTATGCCGGGAGCATAGCTCAGTTGGTTTAGAGCGCCTGCTCGACAAGCAGGAGGTCTGCGGTTCAAATCCGCATGTTCCCACCAATGAAAATCAGACAGTTGCAGAAATGCAGCTGTCTTTTTTTATATGCGCTGTTTTCGTGGTTTACCACCGTTTTTAGCTGTTGAGTTAAACCGAGAGTTAAACCACAAACTCGCATGGCAACAGGTGTCAGCATTCTATGCTACAAGTCGAAAACGCTTGCAAACGGAGCGCATCCGTTGATGATTCGTCTCTGTAAAGACGGAAAAAAGAAATACGTCAGTCTTGGCGTAGCGGTTTTACCTCAATTCTGGGATTTCGAGAAGAATAAGCCCAAACGAAACTGTCCCAATAAAATAGTGATTGACAAACTGATTGCTTCGAAAATGGCGGAGTACAACGCATTGGTTGTCGATATGATGGCTGAACGCAAAGAGTATACCCCTCGATCGTTGGCACAGGCTGTTGAACAAAAGACCCAAGGGCGAACTGTTGCGGAAATGTACGGCAGGTTGTTTGCGGAGATGAAGAAGATGGAGAGGCTGGGTAATTTGGCGGTCTATAAATACTCCTTTAATTCGTTGATGAGTTACACGCGTAATAAACTCGATATTCCCTTTCGAGAGATTGATTGTGTGTGGCTGAAAAGATATGAAGAGTGGTTGCACGCCAGAGGATGTAAAGACACCACGATAAGCCAACTGTTTCGAACGCTCCGTAGCGTCTTCAATAAAGCCATAGAGCAGGACGTTATCAAGCAGGACGCATACCCGTTTAATAGATTCAAAATAAACAAGTTTGATATTCATACAGAGAAACGGTCGATTTCCAAGGAGGAGGTGCAAAGAATCCTCGCACTCGAACTTTCCGATTCTGGCTTTTATATGGGACTTGCAAAGGATTTATTTCTGTTCAGCTATTTTGGTGCAGGAATAAATTTCTCGGATATTGCATTGCTCCGCTTCTGCAATTTGAAGGATGGTAGGGTTTGCTATGTAAGGAAAAAGACAGGCAAGTCGATAAGTTTCCCACTGAATGACATTTCAGCTAAAATCGTAGAAAAGTATGCCAGTCCGTTTGGAAATGATCGCGATTATATTTTTCCAATTCTCGATGCTGCCGTACATAGGACTGAACAGCAGAAACGTGACCGTATCCGTAAGTGCCGCCGCGCGGGTCAGGATGATGTTGTTCTGACGGATGATGTAGGTGATGCCGGTTCCGCGCAGGGCTTCGTCGAGCAGCTGGGAAACCGATTTCGTCGATTTGGCGATTTTTACGGGGACGTTGTCCGCCAGGTTGCCCTGGTAGGAGATCCGGTAGGAGGTCTGCGATTCGATCTCCTGAATCAGTCCTTTCAGGCTGGTTACGTTTTCAACGCGGACCGAAGTCTGCTGGGGCGACGGCGCCGCCTGCATTTCCCCCCCCCACGGAATAAGGAGTGTCAGGCATGCTGCCAGTAGATACCAGGCATGCCGCATACGGAGTAACTTTTGTTTCATAGAGGTTTGGTTAAGATTGGATTATTTGTGAATGGTGATTTTTTCGCCGTTGCGGTTGAAACGGGTGTTCGTCGAAAGCGTCAGCACTTCGAGGATATGGTCGATCGGCATGTTGAAGTCGAGCGTTCCGGTAAACTGGATGTTTTTGAGCGCCTCGCTGCGGAAGGCGACGCCGATGCCGTAGAAATCCTCGATCACCCCGGCGATTTGCGCCAGGTCGACGTGGCGGAACGTGCGCAGCCGCGCGGCCAGCTCCGCCTCCACGTTGACCGTTTGCAGCGTCAGGTCGTTGTCCGTGGGGTTGTAGGAGACTTTCTGCCCCGGGTGCAGAGCCACGACGTGGTCCGCGGCGCGGAAATCGACGGCTCCCTCGACCAGTACGGTTTCGACATCGGAGCTGTCGTCGTAGGCTTTCAGGTTGAATTTGGTTCCGCGGACCACGACTTCGGCGTCGTGGACCGTGGTGACGGTGAACGGCGCGCCGTTGCGCTTGCTGACTTCGAAAAAGGCCTCGCCGGTGAGGTGCACCGTGCGGTTCCCGTCGTCGAACGAGGCCGGATAGTTGAGCTGCGAACTGCGGGTGAGCCGGATGACGGAGCCGTCGGGCAGCGTCACCGAGCAGTCGCTGCGCTCGGCGCTGACCGTGCAGATGCGGTCGTCCGGCCGGTTTTGGTAGAGATACATGCCTGCGACGATCACGCCCGCGACGAGGATGGCGGCGTAGCGCGCCGCGATCTGCCGCCATTGGGGCCTTGTTTTCGTGCGGCGCAGTTCGATGCGCCGCTGCAACGATCTGAAGGACTGGTCGGTGTTGACCGACGCGGCGGCACGGAGCCGGTCTCCGGCGAAGAGCACGAAGTAGAGCGCTTCGAGCCGGCGGCGGTTCTCCTCCGAGGTGTCGTACCAGTTTTCGATCTCGCGGTTGGCGGGTTCGTCGAGTTTCCCTTCGAGAAATTCGGTCAGCAGGTTGTCGTCGATCTCTTTCATAAGTTCGGTTTCTAACAGTAATACGGTTTTGGGGAAATAGTTACTAAACGAAAACCCGATTTTTTTTCGGGCTTTCGTTTTTATTGCATATGGTCGGTTGCAGGGGGCAGGGGTTTCAGTTGTTCCCGGGCATTTCGAAAAACAGCGCGATCAGCGGCAGGTAGTCCTTCAGCGCGACGCCGAGGACTTTGAGCGCCTGGCCGATATGGTAGTTGACGGTCTGGGGCGACACCTCCATCTCGGCGGCGATCTGCTGGTGGGGCATGCCCTGGAAGCGGCTCATCTCGAAGATGCGCCGGGTCTGCTCGGGGAGTTGGGCGAGCGCCTCGCGGTAGAGCCGTGCGAGTTCCGTGCCGAGGTAGAAGTCCGGGGAGTCGAACTGGTCGGCGAATCTCTTTTCCAACTGCTGGTGGACGCGTGAATGGACCTTCTGGCTGGAGATGCGGTCCAGCGACTTGTTGCGGACGATCATAAACAGAAGTCCTTTCAGCGAAAGTTCCTCCATCAGGCGGTCCCGGTTTTCCCAAATGTACAGCATCGTGTCCTGTACGATGTCCTCCGCCACGGGGAGGGATACCCAGCGCGAAGCGAAGCTGCACAATCCCTTGTAATAGAATCGGTAGCATGCTTCGAAACACTGCCGGTCCCCGGCGTTGAGCCGTCGGATGACCAGTCGGTTGTCGAGGATGTCGTATTTGGTGTTCAGGGACATAAACCGTCGTATCTCGCGTAATTCGGGAGGCTAAAATTACAATTTTTTCCGGAAAACGGGCCGGATTCCCGAAAAAAGGGCCACCTTTGCAGTAAAATGGAACCGGGCTGCCGGGAAGTCCGCGCCCCGGGATCGCCGTTTTACATCGCTTATGAATACCGTCTGGATCGTACTGCCTGTATTGATCGCGCTGATGTTTCAGCTCGGCATCGAACTCGACCGGCAGGCCTTCGCCGGTGTGGCCCGCCGTCCGGCGGCCGTTGTCGCGGGGCTGCTGGGCCAATTGGCGCTGCTGCCGTTCATCGCCTTCGGCGTGGGGCTGGCCTTCCGCCTGCCGCCCGTCTATTTTCTGGGACTGTTGCTCGTCGCCTGCTGTCCGGGAGGCAGTTCGTCGAACGTCTTTTCGATGCTGGCCAAGGGCGACGTGGCCCTTTCGGTGACGCTGACCGCTTTGAGCAGCCTCATCACGCTCTTCACGATTCCGCTGGTGATGGGTTTCGCCGCGCGTTTCGTCGCGGTGCATGCCGGTGCGGCCATCGAACTTCCGGTCGGGAAACTGCTGGTGCAGAACATCGTCCTGCTGTTCCTGCCGATGCTCTGCGGGGCGCTTTTCAGGCATTGGCGGCCCCGGGCGGCACGGCGTGTGCACGAGCTGCTGGGGCGTGTGGCCTTCCCGGCCCTGATGCTGCTGGCGGCGGTGTTCTTCGTGCAGTACGCCTCGACGATTCTGGAGAATCTTGGCGTGCTGGGGCTGGCCGCGGGTGCGCTGATCCTGCTGGCGATGGCGGGCGGATCGCTGCTGGCCCGCCTGTTCCGGCTCCGGCGGGCGGTGCGCCGCACGATCGTCATCGAGGTCGGGATGCAGAACGCTGCGCAGGCGATCGCCGTCGCCACCTCGCCGCTGATCTTCGACAGCGGTGAAATGGCCGTCCCGGCCATCGTCTACGCCCTCGTGATGAACGTGGTTCTGCTCTCGTACCTGAAACTGCTGCCGAAATGTACCGATGAAACGGCGTCGGAAGGCGCCTGACCGAGTATCTTTGCCGTATGAAATTCCTGAAAGTCGCTGTTTTGTTTTTCGGCCTGGCCGCGGCGTTTGCCGTGCGGGCGCAGGGCGGGACCTATCCCGTCAGCGGGCGGGTGATCGACCGTTTGAGCCGCCGCCCCGTGGCCTATGCCGCCGTGGTGCTGGCCGGGCAGGAGCAGAAGGGAGCCTCGACCGACTCGCTGGGGAGGTTCCGCATCGAGCGCGTGAAGCCGGGCATCTGGCGGCTGGCGGTCTCGTCGGTGGGCTACAAGAGCCTCACGACGCCCGAATACATGGTCTCGGCCGCCACGCCCTTTATCGAAGTCGAGCTGGAGGAGGATGCCGCGCAGCTGGAGGCCGTGACGGTCCGTCCGTCGCCGTTCCGCGTCACGGCGGAGAGTCCCGTAAGTTTGAAGGTGATCGGCCTGCGGGAGATCGAGAAAAGCCCCGGCTCGAACCGCGACGTGTCGCGCATCGTGCGCTCGTATCCCGGCGTGGCCTTCTCGCCCGTGGGGTATCGCAACGATTTGATCGTGCGCGGTGGCGGGCCTGCGGAGAACAAGTTCTACATGGACGGGATCGAAATCCCGAACATCAACCATTTCGCCACGCAGGGGGCGACGGGCGGTCCGGTGAGCATCGTCAACGCCGACCTCGTGCGCGAAATCAGTTTTTATACGGGAGCCTTTCCCGCCGACCGGGCCGGGGCGTTGAGTTCCGTGCTGGACTTCAGGCTCCGCGACGGCAATGCCGAAAAGCAGACCTTCAAAGCGACGTTGGGCGCCTCGGAAGTGGGGTTGAGCGGCAGCGGGCACATCGGCGGCAAGACGACTTATCTGTTTTCCATCCGCCAGTCCTACCTGCAACTGCTGTTCAAACTGCTGGGGCTGCCCTTCCTGCCCAACTACATCGACGGGCAGGCGAAAGTCAAGACACGCCTTTCGGAGCGCGACGAGCTGACGGTGCTGGCCCTTGCGGGATTCGACAACATGCGTCTCAACGTCGACGAGAAGGGCGAGGACGCCGAATACCTGTTGAGCTACCTGCCCCGCATCCGGCAGGAGACCTTCACGGTGGGGGCTTCGTGGCGTCACTATGCGGGCCGCCACGTGCAGACCGTGACCTTGAGCCACAACTACCTGAACAACCGCAACCTGAAATACCTGCGCAACGATGATTCGTCGGAGGACAACCTGACGCTCCGGCTGCGCTCCGTGGAGCAGAAGACCACGCTCCGGGCCGAGAACCGCACCTATCTGGGCCGCTGGACCGTCCGCGAGGGCGTCGAGGTGAATTATTCCGACTACACGAACCGCACGCTGCAACGGCTCTATACCGACAGGACGCAGCTGTCGGACTACCGGACCCGGCTGGGAATCGTCGGCTGGGGGCTGTTCGCCGGGGCCGAATACGCCTCGGCCGACAAGCGGTTCACCGCCTCGGCGGGCCTGCGCGCCGACGGGTGCGACTACTCGGGACGTATGGCGCGGGTGTGGCGCCAGCTGCCGCCCCGGGCTTCGGTCTCCTATGCGGTAGGTCCCGGCTGGTCGGTGAGCGGCAGCGCGGGACTTTACTGCCAGCTGCCGCCCTACACGGCGTTGGGATTCAAGGTGGACGACGCGCTGGTCAACCGATCGCTCGATTACATGCGCGTCGGGGTCTTCAGCGCGGGTGTCGACTGGCGGCTGCGCGACCGGCTGATCGTCTCGGTCGAGGGATTTTACAAACGCTACGGCGATGTGCCGCTGTCGGTGGCGGACGGGATTCCGCTCTCGTGCAAGGGCAACGATTACGGCGTGGTGGGCAACGAGAAGCTGGTCTCCTCGGCGCAGGGGCGCGCCTACGGCGTCGAGGCGATGGCCCGCTGGCAGATTCCGGGGCGAGTGAACGTCGTGGGGTCGGTGACCGTGTTCCGCTCGGAGTACCGCAACGACCGGCAGGCCCCGTGGATCGCCTCGGCGTGGGACAACCGTTTCGTGGTCAACGTCAGCGGAACCTACGACCTGCCGCGCCACTGGAGCTTCGGTGCGAAGCTGAGCGCCGTGGGCGGTGCGCCCTACACGCCCTACGACGTGGAGCGTTCGTCGCTCGTCGAGGCGTGGGATGCGCAGGGACGGCCCTACTACGACTATTCGAAATACAACGCCGGGCGGCTCGACGCCTTCGCCCAGCTGGACGTGCGCGTCGACAAGGTGTTCTACTTCCGCCGCTGCATGCTGGGTCTCTACATCGACCTGCAAAACGTTGCGGGCGGTCGTTTGCGCCAGCCCGACGTGCTGATGTCCACGGGGGAGATCGAGAACCCCTCGGCTCCGGCTTCGGAACGGCGTTACCGCATGAAATACCTCGAACAGGTGAGCGGCACGCTGCTCCCGACGCTGGGCCTGACGGTCGAGTTTTAAGCCTCCGGCGTCCGCCGGGCGTTCCGTTTGTCCATTGCGAAACTGATGATGAAGGGGATCGCGAGGAAGACCGCCGTGCCGGTCACCACCAGCCACGTGTACGTCGCCGGACTGCCCACGGGCAGCTGCGAAGGCGGGAAGAAGGTGACGATGAACGAGAACAGCACGGCGAGGAACCCTACGCCTCCGATCAGCCACATGCCCGTGTTTCCGCCCGGCACGCGGTAGCTGCGGATGAGCTTGGGTTGCGTGTAGCGCAGGCGGATTCCCGCGGCGTACATCATCATGTACATGATCAGATACAGTCCCACGGTCAGGGCGCTCAACAGGAAGAACGCCACGCTGACGTCGTCCATCACGATGTAAAGCGACGAGAGGAGCGTCACGATGCAGCCCTGGATAATCAGTATGTTGAGCTGCACGCCGTTCTTGTTGGTCTTCTGGAGGAAGCAGGGCAGAGCGCCGTCCCTGGCCGTCCACAGCAGGCCGCGGCTGGGGCCCGAAATCCACGACATCACGCCCGCCAGCGCACCGAAGGCCACGAGCAGTCCCATGACGTTCGAGAGCCATCCCACGTGGTAACGTTCGAAAGCGATCTGGAAGGTGGTGAACAGCCCCGACTGGAGGTTGATCTGGTCGTAGGGGGTGATGATGGCCACGGCCAGCGCGCCCAGCGTGAACAGTCCGAACGAGATCAGCGCAGCGAGGAACATCGCCCGCGGGAACTGCGTCTGGGGTTTGGCCAGTTCCGGAGCGTGCACGGCGTGCACCTCCACGCCGGCGAACAGCAGCAGGATGCCCGCCAGGAACGCGATGTCGCTCATGCCCGCGATGTGGGGGAAGAGCCGCGGGTGGACGTGCTGCGCGGCGTCGACGCTGACGATCTGCGAGACGCCGGCCGGAATCTCCTTCACGGCTATTTCGTTGCCGCCGGCCATCCAGATGACCGCCATCACGATCACGACGACGCCCGGGAGCACCGTGCCGATCAGAAATCCCTTCGAGGTGATGCCCGAGATGGCCGACGTGCCGCGCAGGGTCACCAGCGTCGCGCACCAGTACATCGCAATCGAGAACAACCCGACGTACAGCCCGTTCTGCGCCAGAGCCGGAACGCCGATCATGTAGGCGATCGACGCGGCGGCGAATCCCAGTACGGTGGGATACCAGACGACGTTCTGAATCCATTGCAGGAAGATCGCCGAGAAGCCCAGGTGGCGGTTGAAAGCCTCCTTGACCCAGGTGTAGACGCCGCCGCCGCGGTCGGCGAAGGCGCTGCCCAGTTCGGCGCCAACGAGGGCTGCGGGAATCAGGAAGAGGAACGTCGCGAAGAAAATGTAGAAGAACATCGTCAGTTCCTCCTGGGCCATCATCGGGAGCCCGCGCAGGCTGATGACGGCCGCAGCGGTCATCAGCGCCAGCTGCGTCGTGGTGATATTTTTACGTTTTGCCATGGTGGGTAGGTTGGATTTTGCTGTTTTCCCTCGTCGTCCGCCGCACAGTTTTCGTGCCGGAGCGCATTGCCGCCCCGTGAAATCGGCGGCCGGAGCGTTGCAAAGAACCGATCGGAACACCGGGCGGCTTTTTCGGACCCTGCGCACGCGGGAACGGCGCGCCCGGCATGCGGACGCAAAAACAGCAGGGAATCTCGCGATTGCCTGCTGTCCCCGGAGGTCGCCCTCCTAAAACTACTAACCCAAACTTAAATAAATGAAGAAACCTCACTGCGGTTGCTGTGCCGCAGCTGACCGGAATAAGTACAAAGCGCGTGCCGAACCTGCAATCGCCGTCCGCCGGGGACCGTTTGGTCGATTATCGGGTCTTGTCGTGGAATTTTCACCGGAATAATTTTGGTTTTATTTCTTTTTATTGTTTTATTTGTGGCATATGCCTGATGATAGCGCCTTTAAAAGATAATTCTCGGCGTTGTAACGTGGAAGGAGAAAAAGATATTTTGCGGCGGGTGAGCGGCGGGGACAGCGATGCCTTGTGGCCGATCTTCCCGAAACACGGTTCGCGTGTGGGAGGTCTTCGCCGTTGCGGGAGTTGATGCTACGCCCCGCGAATGGCTGTACGAAACGGCCGTCGCCTGCCGGGTGATCTACGACTGGCAGCGGGCCGACGGGACCTACGGCAAGCAGTTCGTGACGGACACCTACCTGCTGCCCGAACGCCAGCTGATCCTGGCGTCGTATCGTCTGGCCGCCGTGCTCAACGACCTGTTCGGTTAGTGATGCCCTCCGGGGATAAAAAAACAGCAGGGAATCTCACGATTGCCTGCTGCCCCCAGGAGGTTGCCCTCCTAAAACTACTAACCCAAACTTAAATAAATGAAGAAACCTCACTGCGGTTGCTGTGCCGCAGCTGACTGAAATAAGTACAAAGCGCGTGCCAAAGTCGCGCCGCCGTCTGCCGGAAAAGGGACGCATCGTGGTCGGAACGGTCCGCTGCGCAGAGCGGCGGGGCGCGTTTCGCGGAAATATTCCGCCGGATCGCTTGCTTCCTGCCGATAAAAGCGTATCTTTGCCGTGCAATGGTTTCCCCGTGGAGGGGAATTAAAAGGGAATGCCGTGTGAATCGGCAACAGTTCCCGCTGCTGTGAGTCCCGCCCGCAAGGGCTTTTTCGTTGCGGCATTCTTGAGCCACTGGTCCTCCGGGACCGGGAAGGCGCCGCCTCGGGGGACAAGTCAGAAGACCTGCCTTGCGCGATAGGGTGTTTGCTCCTGCGGAGAAAGGGAGCGCCTGAAGTCGTCGCCGGCGGTTTTTCCGTGCGTCCTTATTTGCTTCGGCCCTCTTTTTCCTGTTGCTGCGAACCTCTTCGGACAGACTTTTTTACGGTTGGATGAGGAAGTCGTCGCCATGCTTTGCCGGGTCGTCATGCCTGTTTTTGCCTGCGCGGTATTCTCCGTGAAGTCTGTCCCTTACGGACGGAACAGATGGAACCATTAACTAAAAAACAAGGTATGATGAAAAAATTATTTGTGATCTGCTCCTGGGCGCTGCTTCTCGGCGGCTGCAAGAGCGAATCCGGGGCTTCGGACCCGGATGGAGACAAACCTGTTCCCCCCCCCTCGGCCGAACTGTTGCAAAAGATCGAAGACCTGAATGCGGGCCTGGTCTCGCTGAAGACGCTGGCCGGAGCCGTGTCGCAGTCGGAAGTGCGGTCGCTGGCCGAGACGGAGGACGGCGTGCGCCTTACGTTCTGCGACGGGACCGAAGTGACGGTAGCCTGCAATGCGGCGGCGGAAGCGCCGCTGATCGGCATTGCGGTCGATGGGGATGCGTATTACTGGACACTCGCCGCGGAAAAGGATATTCCCTGGCTGAAAGATGCCGCCGGAGCGAAAATGCCTGTTTCGGGGCCTGTCCCCGTCGTGGGGCGCGATGATAAAGGTTTCTGGACCGTGACGACGGACGCCGCCGTGACGCCGTGGCAGATCGAGGACGGCTCCGGAAATCCGGTCGAAGCCACGGGCGACGAGCAGGTGGAGTTGTTTCGGTCGGTAAAGGCCGGAAACGGCCGGGTGGAAATCGCGCTGACGGACGGCGGGACTCTTTCGGCGGCGCAGGTCAACGACTTGAGCGTTGCGGGGACGGCCAACTGCTATGTGGTTTCGGCGCCCGGAACGTATGTTTTCAATGCCCGGGTACGCGGAAACGGAGCCGGCGAAGGGGTCGGATTCGAGCCGGCGATCGAGATGGCGGACGGCATGACGGCCGACTGGCTGTGGACCGACTCCGAAGGACTCGTTTCGGGAGTCGCCCTCGACACGACCTCCGGCGATATTTTCCTCACGGTCGGCGAAGGCAGGGGCAACGCGCTGGTCGCCCTGATGCAGGACGGAAAGGTCGTCTGGAGCTGGCATGTCTGGGTGACCGACGCTCCGCAGACGATGACCTACGGGAACGGGACGGTCTTCATGGACCGCAACCTGGGCGCCGTAGGTACGACCGCAGGCGGTACGGACGCTTACGGCATGTATTACCAGTGGGGGCGCAAGGACCCGTTCTACGGGGGCGAGAAAACGGAAACTTCGGCCAATGCGTTCCTCGAAGCAAAGAACGGCACGGTGGTGAATCCCGCTTATCCGGCGCTGGACTGGGCTTTCAGCAAGAGTGCGACGACGACCGACGGGGCTGCCGCCAATCCCATGACGTTCTACAACGATAAGGTCGGAACCGGCTATAACTGGCTTGCGTCGCCGAACGCGACATTGTGGGGTGAGGCCAAAACGCTCAACGACCCCTGCCCGCCGGGGTACAGGGTTCCTGGAACCGGTGCATGGGAGGATCTGATTTCGGGACGTCAGTACATCGACGGCGTTTCGGTATGGGACGGAACGAACTACGGTATGACCTATACCCACGGGGAACAGACGGCCTGGTATCCGGCGCAGGGTTATCGCAATTACAGTTCGGGCGCCATCGTGGGGCTGCGCAGCTCGACCGGCGGTTCGGGCGCTTACTGGTCGGCGGAAACCTCTTCGGTCAAATCCTATTACCTCTTCTTCCGCAGCAAACTGTCGAGCAGCGGTTCGATCAATAATGAACTGGACATGAACCGGTCTTACGGCTATACGGTGCGTTGCTGCAAGGAGTGACGGTCCGTCGGGACGAATAAAGGCAGGACGCTTTCGGGTCCTGCCTTTGTTTTCGATGTCGGTTCCGGCCTACCGGAACACGCCCGTGTAGGTCGAGGGCGAGAGGGCGCGCAACTCCTCCTTGACCGATTCGGCGACGTCGAGCGTTTCGATGAATGCCGCGATCGACTCGCGGGTGATGTGGGCGTTGGTCCGCGTCAGGGCCTTCAAAGCCTCGTAGGGCTTCGGGAAACCCTCGCGGCGCAGGATGGTCTGGATGCCCTCGGCCACCACGGCCCAGTTGTTCTCCAGGTCGCGCGCCAGCGCCTCGGGGTTGAGGATCACCTTGTTCAGCCCCTTGAGCAGCGATTGCAGGGCGATCACCGCGTGGGCCATCGGCACGCCGATGTTGCGCAGCACGGTCGAGTCGGTCAAATCGCGCTGGAGGCGCGAGACGGGCAGCTTCGAGGCGAGGTGCTCGAAAACGGCGTTGGCGATGCCGAAGTTGCCCTCGGCGTTCTCGAAGTCGATGGGGTTGACCTTGTGGGGCATGGCGCTCGATCCGACCTCCCCGGCCTTGATCTGCTGTTTGAAGTACTCCATCGAAATGTAGGTCCACATGTCCCGCGAGAGGTCGATGAGGATGGTGTCGATGCGCTTCATGTTGTCGAAGATGGCCGCCAGGTTGTCGTAGTGCTCGATCTGCGTGGTGTACTGCGAGCGGCACAGCCCCAGCGTCTCGTTCACGAACCGGTTGGCGAAAGCCACCCAGTCGATTTCGGGGTAGGCTGCGCGGTGGGCGTTGAAGTTGCCCGTGGCGCCGCCGAACTTGGCCGGAACGGCGATGTCGTGGAGCATGAACAACTGCTTTTCGAGCCGCTCGACGAATACCGAAAACTCTTTGCCCAGCGAGGTCGGCGAGGCGGGCTGCCCGTGCGTGCGCGCCAGCATCGGAACCTCGCGCCACTGCTCGGCGAACGACGCCAAAGCGTCGCGGACCTCCTCGACGACGGGGTAGTAGACGCCTGTCATCGCCTCCCGGAGCGAGAGCGGAATGGCCGTGTTGTTGATGTCCTGCGACGTGAGGCCGAAATGCACGAACTCCTTATAGGCCTCCAGCCCGAGGGTGTCCATTTTCTCCTTGATGATGTACTCGATGGCCTTTACGTCGTGGTTGGTCACCGACTCGATCTCCTTCACGCGCCGGGCGTCGGCGTCCGAGAAATCGAGGTAGAGCGCGCGCAGGGCGGCGAATTTCGAGCGGTCGATGCCGGTCAGCTGCGGCAGCGGCAGTTCGCACAAGGCGATGAAGTATTCCACTTCGACGCGGATGCGGTAGCGGATGAGGGCCTGCTCCGAAAAATAATCGGCTAATTTCTCCGTTTTATTACGGTAACGCCCGTCGACGGGCGAGATGGCGGTGAGGGGAGTTAACATATGGGATTGTGATTTGTTTTTCGTTTCCAGACGCCAAATTTACGACATTTAATTGAAATACGCATAATTTTCCATACCTTTGTGGAGATGTAAACCGAAATCGAAATGAATTTCATACTGGCAATCATCGACTCCCTGGTGGGCTTCGTGCAGCGCAATCCGCTGACGACGCTCCTTATCGTCATACTGGCGCTCGGCGCCCCCGCGCTGCTCAAGGGCATCGCGCTGTTTATCTTGTATTTTCTTATGGGACTTGTTATTTTGGTCGTCGTGCTGATGCTGGCTTTCCGCTGGCGGATCTACAAGGTCCGCAAGCAGATGGAGCAGCAGTTCGGCGAAGGCTTCGGACAGCAGTCCGGACCGAAGGGATTCGGCGGTTTCGGCTCGCCCTTTGCAGAGCAGCCGCGCAAGGAGCGCGAAGGCGAGGTGAAGGTGCACAAAACCCCCGGAACGCCCGAGAAGCGCGTGTCGAAGGACGTGGGCGACTACGTCGATTTCGAAGAGGAAAAGCAGTAGCATGTTGAAGATTTTCGAACTCATAGGGCGCTATTTCATGCTGATGGGAAAGGTTTTTTCCCGTCCGGAGAAGGCCGCCATCTACCGCCGGCGGATCATTTTCGAAATGGAGTCGCTCGGTGTCAACTCGATCGGCCTGACGGCCATCATCTCGGTCTTCATCGGCGCGGTCATCACGTTGCAGATGTGCATCAACCTCGATTCGCCGTTCATTCCCCGCTCGCTGGTGGGTTACGCCACGCGCGAGACGATGATCCTGGAGTTTTCGTCGGCGGTCGTGGCGCTGATTCTCGCCGGAAAGGTCGGGTCGTCGATCGCCTCGGAAATCGGAACCATGCGCATCACCGAACAGATCGACGCGCTCGAAATCATGGGCGTCAACTCCGCCTCGTACCTCATCCTCCCGAAGATCGTCGCCGCGATGGTCTTCTTCCCCTTTCTGACGATCCTCTCGATCCTGATCGGCATTCTGGGCGGATACCTCATCGCCGCCGCGACGGGCATTATGATCCCCGCCGACTATGTCGACGGCCTGCTGATGGATTTCAAGCCCTATTCGATCACCTACACGCTGATCAAGACCGTCTTCTTCGCCTACATCATCACCTCGATTTCGGCCTTCTACGGCTACAACGCCCGGGGCAACTCGCTGGAGGTCGGCACGGCTTCGACGCGCGCCGTGGTGGCCAGCTGCGTGGTGATTCTGCTTTTCGACCTGATCCTGACACAAGTCCTGCTTATATGATACGCGCCGAACATATCGTCAAGTCGTTCGACGGCCGGGTGGTGCTCGACGACATCTCGGTCGAATTCGAGACCGGAAAAACGAACCTCATCATCGGCCGCAGCGGCTCGGGAAAGACCGTGCTGCTCAAGACGCTGGTGGGCCTGCACGAACCCGATTCGGGCGACGTGTGGTACGACGAGGTGAACTTTTCGAAACTCGGTTTCCGGGAACGCAAAAGTATCCGCAAGGACATCGGCATGATCTTTCAGGGCGGGGCGCTGCTGGACTCCTCGACCGTTGTGGAGAACGTCAAGCTGCCGCTCGACCTCTTCACCTCGCAGAGCGAGCGGGAGAAGATGGAGCGCGTGAATTTCTGCCTCCAGCGCGTGCGGCTCGACGGGGCCAACGAACTCTATCCGGCCGAACTGTCGGGCGGCATGATCAAGCGCGTGGCCATCGCCCGGGCTATCGTGATGAATCCCCGCTACCTGTTTTGCGACGAACCCAACTCGGGACTCGACCCGCAGACCTCGATCGTCATCGACAACCTGATCCACGAGATCACCCAGGAGTACGGCATCACGACGATCATCAACACCCACGACATGAACTCCGTGATGGAGATCGGCGAGAAAATTGTATACATCCACGACGGCCGTAAGTGGTGGGAGGGGACGAAGGACGACATCCTGCATGCGGACAACCGCGAGCTGAACGATTTCGTCTTCGCCTCGGCCATGGCCAAACGGGCCAAACTGGCTGCGCAGTAGGCTTCCGCGGTGTTGTGCGCCTGAAGACGGCGGAGGTTTCCGGCGGACGGGTGCGTGCCGGGAAACGGATGCGTCCGCGGTTCGTAAAAAAATTTAATTTTTTATTTGCGTAAATTATATAAAGTATGTACTTTTGTGCTGTTAAAAAAATAACGCAATTTTTTATTAACAAATAATTCAAATTATTATGGCAACTATTAAAATCGGTATCAACGGCTTCGGTCGTATCGGCCGTCTGGTGTTCCGTGCCGCTTGCACGAACGACAACATCGAAGTGGTGGGCATCAACGACCTGGTTCCCGTGGACTACATGGCTTACATGCTGAAGTACGACACGATGCACGGCCGTTTCGACGGTACGGTGGATTTCAACGTGGAGAAGAGCCAGCTGATCGTAAACGGCAAGGCTATCCGCGTAACCGCCGAGAAGGACCCCGCAAACCTGAAGTGGAACGAGGTTAACGCCGAGTACGTGGTAGAGTCGACGGGTCTGTTCCTCACCAAGGAGAAGGCCGAGGCTCATATCGCAGCCGGCGCCAAGTACGTCGTTATGTCGGCTCCCTCGAAGGACGACACCCCGATGTTCGTATGCGGCGTGAACACCGATACCTACAAGGGCCAGACGATCGTTTCGAACGCATCGTGCACCACCAACTGCCTTGCCCCCATCGCCAAGGTTCTGCACGACAAGTTCGGCATCACCGACGGTCTGATGACCACCGTTCACTCGACCACCGCAACGCAGAAGACTGTCGACGGTCCCTCGATGAAGGACTGGCGCGGCGGCCGTGCCGCTTCGGGCAACATCATTCCCTCGTCGACCGGCGCTGCAAAGGCCGTAGGCAAGGTGATTCCCGAGCTGAACGGTAAGCTGACCGGTATGTCGATGCGTGTTCCGACCCTCGACGTTTCGGTTGTCGACCTGACCGTAAACCTGGCCAAGCCCGCCAAGTACGACGAGATCTGCGCTGCCATGAAGGAGGCTTCGGAAGGCGAACTGAAGGGCATCCTGGGTTACACCGAGGAGGCTGTCGTTTCGTCGGACTTCCTGGGCGACGCCCGCACGTCGATCTTCGACAAGGCTGCCGGTATCGCGCTGACGGACACCTTCGTGAAGGTCGTTTCGTGGTACGACAACGAGTGGGGCTACTCGAACAAGGTCCTCATGCTGATCGAGAAGATGGCCGCTTACAACAACAAATAGTCGTAAGCCATCCGATAGAAAAAGAGGGAACCTTTCGAAAAGGTTCGGTATTTGTAGGTAAGAGAAAATGCAGAAAAGAGTAAATATCTTGTTTACAGGTATTTAATTCTCTGTTCTGCATGTGTTCCGAGCAATAAAATTGCATAATCGGGCAGGTTTGACGGTGAGTTGTGTTACTTATCCGTTACCTGCCCGAAATGCTTTGATTTGCATCAAAACATTCGTTTTCAGTTCGTTGCATCGAATTACCGCATACCAAATAACTTGACTTAACGTTTAACAAAACCACAAAGTTCAGGTTATCATGCAACGCAGCACTTTCAAAGTCCTTTTCTATGTGAAGAGGCAGTCCGAGAAATCGGGTCAGGTTCCCGTCATGGGTCGTATCACGATCAACGGTACGATGTCGCAGTTCAGCTGCAAACTCACCGTCCGTTCTTCTCTCTGGGATGCCAAAGCGAACAAAGCCGCAGGCAGAAGCCTCGAATCGCAGCGCATCAACGAGAAGCTGGAGAATATCAAGACCAATATCGGCAAGCAGTACCAGCGTCTCTGCGACCGGGATTCGTATGTTACGGCCGAAAAAGTCCGTAACGCCTTTCTGGGTATGGGGGACGACTGCCGCCTGCTGTTACAGACTTTCGACGAATACCTCGCAGGCTTTCTCAAACGTGTGGGCAAAGACCGCGCCTATTCCAGCTATGAGGACTACTGCAAACGCCGCCGCCGTCTTGCCTCCTTCCTCGAATACGAATATCATGTCAAGGATATTGCGTTCAAAGAACTGAAGCGGGAGTTTATCGAAAAGTTTGTGGTCTACCTCTCCTCAGTACAAGGGATGCGTTCCGGGACGATCCATTCTACGCTCAAAAAACTGAAGTTGATGACCTATACGGCCTATAAGAACGGCTGGATTGCCGCCGATCCTTTCGCAGGTTTCTACGTGAGGCCGGAGTACTCGGAACGGCGTTACCTCTCGGCCTCGGAATTGCAGGCCGTGATGGATGTCAGGCTCCCCAACTACCGAACGGGCATCAACCGTGACGCCTTCGTCTTTTGCGCCTTCACGGGGCTGAGCCACGCAGACGTGGTGAAACTCACCCACGCGGACATCCATACGGACGATAACGGGGAGCATTGGATCATCGACAAACGGCAAAAGACAGGTACGCAGTTCCGGGTCAAACTGCTTCCCGTCGCCGCAATGCTCTACGACCGTTATAAGGACATGCATCTCTCGGGAGACCGGGTCTTCCCGCTCAAAGGCACCTATAATACGTTGAACATGTCATTACGGCATGTTGCCAGACACGCCGGTCTGTCATTCAACCCGACGATCCACATGGCCCGGCATACCTTTGCCACGACGGTCACGCTTACGCAAGGCGTGCCTCTGGAAACGGTCAGCAAGATGCTGGGGCACAAACGGATCACCACGACCCAAATCTATGCTAAGATCACCAATGATAAAATCGGACAGGATATGGCGGCATTAAGCGAGAAACTCAGCAGCGTCTTCAAGGTCGCACGGTAATGGCCTCCTATCTTACAGCTAATTCGATTCCCGATCTTACTTCGTCAATAGCAGGGTAATTTTCGATGTAAGTTTTCCCGCCGGCAGGGAATTTATCGTCAGAGATGGAAATATGCAAGGCCATGCGAATCGCCCGAGGGGCGAGCCTTGCATATTTCCATCCCCGGCGTTTTGCTGGTCGCATGTAGATTTGCAGCGTGATGTAATCACAGGTAATTTCGATATGGAGTCGCAGTGAACCGGGGCTTGTCGTAAGCTTTGAGGCTTGGCGGTAGATTTGGACTGCGACTCCATTAACCAGAGAGAATGGCTGTTTAGAATTGTAGGTTTGAAGACCTGGTACATGTGATAGCATACGACTCTCACAAAACTAACAAGTTATGCACTATTTGTATTATGTGGGTCTGGATGTGTCGAAAGAGACTTTCGATGCGTCTTTGGTCGCCTTCGAGGATGCAAACGAGATGGCTCACCGCAAATTCGCCAACTCCCGAAAAGGGATCTGCTCGTGTCTGCACTGGGTTGAGAAGCGGCATGGTATTCGGCTCGACGATGTGATTTTCTGCGCCGAGGATATGGGGAGCTACATATCCGAGATGGCGGTTTGTGCTTCCGACAGGACGCTGAATTTCAATTTTTCACTGATCTCGCCGTTGGTAATCAAGTATTCGATGGGTATTGCCCGTGGCAAAACAGACAGAGTGGATGCCCGGCGTATCGCCGAGTATGCGATCACTCACTATCGGAAGATAGCCCTTTATCTGCCGGCAGAGAAGGAACTGTGTCAGTTGCGCACATGGCTGATCTTAAGGGCTCATCTGGCAAAACAACGTGTAGCGAAACTGGTGTTGCTCGAAAAATTAGACTACAAAGAGAAATTCGCGGATGTATCTATTCAACGTTCCATGCTCCAGGAGGAGATCGCGTATGCAGAAATTCATATGAAAACCATCGAACGGGAAATGAAGGAACTGATAGCCGCCGACAGCAACATTTGCCGGAACTACAAGCTGCTGACCAGCATCAAAGGTGTAGGGCCGATCACGGCCATTGTGATGCTCTGTTCGACGCTTAATTTCACCAAAATCACAGACCACCGCAAGTTTGCCTGCTATTGCGGGCTGGCTCCGTTCGAACATAGCTCCGGCACAAGCGTTCGCGGGGGATGCCACACATCGAGCATGGCGAATCGAGACATTAAAGTACAACTGAACCGCAGTGCACTGATTGCCATCAGGTGTGATCCGCAACTAAAGGCATATTACGAACGCAAAGTGGCTGAAGGTAAACATAAATTCAGCGTCCTGAATGCTGTGAGGGCCAAAATCGCCGCCAGATGCTTTGCCGTCGTAAGGCGTGGAACACCATATGTAGCGTTGCAGATATAATCCGGCATACATATCTGCCATTCGATAAGATTTTGAGATCATTCAAAATCTCAAAATCTTATTGTCGGAACAGTCCGTCTAATTGGGAGCCGAACCTACTCATAATTAATGTATTGTCATTTCCGTACTCCGCAAATTAACGATTCTGACTATGGGATGCAAGGCTATACAAGCGCTTCGCGGCCTTGCATCCCATAACCAGAATCATTTTGCTAAACGCTACGACAAAAAATGACAATTTCCGGGCATGAAACTTTTTGCAGCTTTTATTTGGTTTTATCTTAGAATTCTACCGTCGGAATAGGCGGCTTTCTGCGGCCCGGACGCTACCCTGCGGACTGCCCCTCCAATAGCCATAATCCACGACACGCACGTCATATACCCCAATAGGCATAACAACCGCTCCCGACGTTTCGTTCAGCTGTCCGTTATAATTCGCATTGTCTGTTCAAAACGGTCGTCTGTTGTTCTTCTTCTCGTGGAGATAATTCAGCTCACCGCTGTAAATGTCCATGACAAATCGCAGCATATTGTCGACCAAGGCCGTAAGCCTTGTACTCTCATTCCCTAACAGGTGGAGTATTTCCGATACTTTGTGCTTGGTTCGGGTACTGACATAGATCGCAGAGCGGTTGCGGCAATCCACCGGAGCGAAGAACGTGCGTTCAAAATCCGGTAGCGTGAGCTTTTTCCGACGGAAACCGGAATGTTCTTTTACGGTACTCGCAGTGGAGTCTATGCCTGTTTTCTCAGCAGTCGGTGCCGATGCTCCGGATACCGTTTCCGATGTGTTTTCCTCAAGAGCGTTCGTATCTTCCTCTTCCGGCTCGGGAATCCTGCGGACGACTTCCGAGTCCAAAGGGGCTTGTCCGGCGATCATCTGACGCATCAGTTCCTCGTCGACTTCGATACGGGGACGCTTAGCAGGATTGGGTGCGGGGTTGTCTTTTTCCTTTAATGAATCCATGGTGCAACGTTTTTGAGATTGATTGTCAGCCATACGAGCATAGAGTATGTATGTCTGGTTTATTGGGTTAAACCATTCAAAATACCGTTTTCTATTTCATGCAGTTTATATCGGGATAATGAACGCAATAAGAAAATCGACCTTTCATGCTGCAAGATACAACTGGGTGAAATACCTCGGTTCCGATGTCCGCTCCAGACCGCTCCAGTCCGTACCGAGGGTTTGTTTTGGCGCCCGCATGGTTGTAATATTGCAGAGGGAAACGACCCACCCTCGGAAGCCGTAGCGGAGGTTTGGCATAGATTTTTCGAAAATTTTTCCGCCGCGGATTTTTCGCCTCACTTGAGGCGAGCGAGCTGTACCTTTGTCCGACAAATTGGCATTTGTCCGACAAAGGTGCTCGCTCTGCGAGGCCGGGGCCGCTCCCTAGTCGCGACCCTTTTTTTTAGCCATATATGGATACCAATCGAAAACTGACAGACATGACCGGAAAGAAACTCCGAACGCCGAGTTATAAATACTCGTTTCGGCTTAATGAAGAGCAGAACATTCGCTTCAACGAACTGCTCTCAAAGGCCGGATCGGAGCATAACCGCAGCCGTTTTATCGTCAAACGTATCTTCTCCGAGGAGTTCGTCGTCGTCAAATGCGACCCTTCGCAGGTGCAATTCGTCGCTCGGCTCAACGACTTTTATTTCCAATTTCAGAAACTCGGCAACAACTATAATCAGATTGTAAAAGCCATCAACGCGCACTTTTCCAACGTTGCTATCCCGCATCAGATCGCTATGCTGGAACAGCGAACCCGCGAGCTGAAAGCCCTCAGTATCGAGATTCTCAACCTCGCAAAACAGGCTAAAGAGTGGTTGCGAATATAAGATCCGGAGCATCGCCCGGCGGAGCGTTGCGCTATAACAAGGAGAAATTGGATAAGGATGAAGCCGAAGTACTCTTCTGGCAGAAGATGCTCGAGCCGTTCGACAAATACGGGCGTATGGATGTCGATGCCTGCATGGATAGTTTCCGGCCGTACCTCGAAGCCAACCGCCGGACGACCAGTACGGTCTTCCACGCTTCGCTGAACCCTTCGCCGGAAGACAGGCTGACCGATGAACAGCTCCGTGAAATTGCGCAAGAATACATGCAGAAGATGGGATATGGCGACCAGCCCTATATCGTTTTCAAACATAAAGATATCGACCGGGAGCATTTGCACGTCGTATCGCTGCGGGTTGATGAGCAGGGCCGCAAACTCCCGCATGATTTCGAGGCCCGGCGCTCGATGGAGATATTGCGTGATCTGGAGTGCAAATACGGCCTGCAACCGAGTGTCAAGGGGCAGGAACTGACGGACAGGGAGGGCCTGCGGAAAGTGAATTATCCCGAGGGAAATGTCAAGCAGCAGATCTCGTCCGTCGTCCGGTCGTGCCTGCGGAATTACAAATGCTCGTCGTACGGAGAATTCCGCACCCTGTTAGAGCGGTTTAACGTTTCGGTCGAAGAGCGTACGGGTACTATCGGCGGCAGAAATTATGCGGGTATTATCTACGGCGCCCTGACCGACGACGGCTATGGTATCGGCACGCCCATCAAATCGAGCCGTATCGGCAAAGACGTAGGCTATAAAGCCCTTCAAAAGTATTATGAAAAATCGAAAGAAAAACTGAGAGAAAATGGGGCGCTCGACCAACTGCGACAAACAGTCAAAGGCGCCATGAGCCCCCATAACACACGGGACGAGTTCCGGCAGCTGCTCAAGGCGGATAATATCGACGCGATTTTCCGCATCAATCCGGCAGGCAGGATCTACGGCGTAACGTTTATCGACCACAACTCAGGTATCGTCGCCAACGGGTTGGTATTGGGAAAAGAGTTTTCGGCCAATGTCTTCAACGAATCATATCCGGCTCCGAAAGAGGTGCAACAGGTCGCAGAACAGCACGCGGAACAGCAGCACGAACAACGAAGCCACGCGGTAAATCCGTTAACCGGCATTGTCGATACGGTATTGGATTGGGCCGACACGCAGGCTTATGAAGAACCGCAAAAACAGATTCAACGACGCAAAAAACGGAAGTTGCATAGATGACATTGTACCAGTAAACATGCGTAAGGAAATTTATATCAGGTATTAACCTGTTTTTATTCCGCTCATAGATAGATTAAAAACGGTTTTTAGGGTGGCCTGCTTCACAATTATCGGTACATCACCGACAATTGTCCGACAATCTTTGCTATTTCAGTGCGCACATCATCCGGTGCAATGACTTCAACCTTCTCGCGCATCCATAATACGCGCTGGAAGAAGTCGAACGAAGGACGCACATAGTAGGTAAACACAGAATATTCCGCCGCCGTTTCGATCTCTTCCTGTGATTCATGTAGTGGTTGGGCACGAAGATAGTTACGCTGCTGTGCATCTGCTTTCAGATGGATCAATCGCGGTTTCAAGTGCGACTCGCGGATAATACCGTAGCATCCCTCGAAAAACTCCTTGGGCGTGATGTTGGGTGAGGGCACCATACGGCTTTCCGTAATGCGGAGTGCCGACATCCGTTCGAGTGCCAGACGGCGGGTATCGGAACGGTCTGTCAGTTCGGCGACCAGATACCACCGACCCTCGAAGATGCGCAGGAAACACGGAATCACTTCCCAAGCACGTGCTGGCTCATTGCTATAATACGATTGATAGTCGAACTGCACGGTGCGGCCTTCTTCGATCGCCTTGAGCATTGTTTCCAAATGTTCGATACCCGTAGGCGCAGGTTCGAACATCATCTGATCTTTGCGGCGAATCATGCGCGTATTGAGATCGGCTACCCGATAGGCTGAAAGCAGGTAACGATACAAGGCATTCTTCCTCACTTCGTCGGCATTGGCGATAAAGTATTTGTTCGTCGAAGGTGCATAGTCGATGTCGATGCCGTATTCGCCGGCAATAAAATCCTTGTAGCGTGCGAATGTCCGTTCGTGCAGACGCGTCATATCGTCGTTATCGCGCAGGGACGAGCGCTCCCATTTCGCATTCAGCTCCTTGAGCGACAATTCGCCTGCATGCAGCAGCGTGTCGATAATCCAGAGGCATTTTCCGTTTTTAGTCATGGCGTTTTTTTTCGATATTGCAAAGATAGCCCATTGGTCAGACACTTTCTGACCGAGTGGCCGATTTATTTTGCATCAAGAATACAAAACACATAAAGCGATGAACGAACAACAATCTGAAAACAATCAGGCGGTACCCGCTGCACCGCGCTATATTCGCCTGATGATTCGGGGTGAAGTCCTCCGTTTCAATTTCGACACGGCAACCACTCTACCCGCAGACGACCGTTTCCTCGTCGATTGCGGTACTTTGGGCCGACTTGACAGCCGTTGTCTTTACCGCCCGCAGGCGGACGGCACTTGGTTCCGGATGAGCGACGGGGTTGAGGTGAAGCTTCCCGATGAGGTCATGACCGATGAAGAACTCCACGCATTGCCCGACGAAGGGCTGACCGATGCGCTCTATTGTGCAAAATGGGGCATCGTGGACGCATGCCCAAACGAGCGTTGCACCATTTACCGCGAAGGTGATGAAATAGACCTTTAACCGATTGTATCACTTAAATAATTAAAGTATGGAACTTGAGTGTCCCGCCTGTGGCGGTTACGACTGCTATTTCGACGGTTTGCAGTTCGTCTGTGACGATTGCGGCCATGCGTGGGGCGGCTATTGCAGCTGCTCCGCCTGCCAGGATTAGGCGAATGACGCATGCGGCGGGAGTGACCTGCCGCATGTATTTTTCAGTCCGTGCCGTTGCGTTTTTCGCCGTACTTGATTATATTTGTAATCAATAAAGCGAAATATCGAGACGTTTGTTTTGATCTGAGTTACCGAAACCGCCAATTTCACAACAACTCACAGACGGAGCAGATGGTCTTGTCGTATCCGGTAAAGACTATCTTTTCTATCTGGGTTAGGGGCGCTTGGCGGTGCCCGGTAGGTAACTGATCGATCGGACGGACGTGCCGGTTTTTGTTATTAACCTTAATTTAAAATAATAATGAATATCAACGAATTAAAAACACAATTTGGCACATATGAGCTACACAATGATATACTGAATAAATTAGGTTATTCTTTGATGGATGCAAAGATTAATTTATGGAAAGATCCTCTGTGCTATATTGAATTAAGATGGGATGGTAGTCGAAACTGTTACTATAATCAGGATCTCGATCCCCAACAGCGATTTGAATTGCACCAAATTAAAGACTTGATTAGCTTATACGAGAAACTTGGTACAACGGATGATCTACTAAATCGTAATTGGACTGATTTATAAGAATAATAGACCTATGGACACAAAAGGAAAAGGTAGCATTGCCACATGGATCGCTGCCATTTTGGCATTGATAGCAATAATCATTGGGCATGATCCTAATGGAAAATAATCATGGGGACGATAGATAAATGGATACAGCAAGGACGGTGGAATCTCGTCGAGAAGCGTCAATCTGAATTCAGAGATCAGATAAATGTCGGTAACATTCCATTCACTCGCCATTTGTATGTGTGCGGGCTCTCCGGCATGGGCAAAACTACTACAATTCATAACCTTCTCCAGAAAAAGAAAGACGTTCCGTTTTTAATAATTGAGCCTACTCAATCCAGAGAATATCGCAAATTAAAAGGTCTTAGACCCGGAAAAAGACCATTTTACGTTTACAGCATCGGAGATGATTACGGAAATAAAATGGATTTAAATCCATTTTATTTTCCATTCGGTATGGATTTTACGGCTCACATTGAGTTGCTGAAAGCTTGCTTTTCAGCAGCAATGACGACAAAAGAGCCATTAGTTTATCAATATATTGAACGAGCAATTCCTGAAGTTTATTTTGATAAAGGATGGGATAGAATCACACATCTTCATCGTATGCTTCTCTGTGAGAGCGATTATAAAGGTTCTGAGCATTACTTTTATTTTCCAAGGATGCAGGATTTATATAATAAAGTAGTAGAGCTGTCTGAAAGTAGCGATTTTGCCGAAGGTGGCGAGAATAAAGGAACTATCCGAGAATTAGTTAAATCAAGCATCAGAGTGTTTTTATCAGGAGCTTTAGGGAGAACTTTTAATACTTATCAGAATGATTTATATGAGAAATTCGATAAATGTGATATTGTTCTTGAGATCCCCAACACTATATCCCCTTCTATTTCAGCAATTCTAAATATATTATTAGGTACAGTAATTGAAATTATAGGGCAACGCAAATTATCCGATAGAGATTGTGAATCTGAAGAACCTAAACATATAACTGTATTCGAGGAAGCTCAATTGCTTTTCAATGTAAATGACGAGGATAAGCTGTATAATGCAACGACTAAAAAATTGGAGCAACTTCTATCAACAGCTCGAAAGTTCAAGGAGTCGATTATTATAACGAATCAAGATCCTGCTGCAATTCACAAAAGTGTACTTGGAAATATTCGTCAAAGATTTATACATAGAATCAACTCCAGCGATGTCGCACAACGAATGGCGGATGATTATCATCTTGTTTTGAATGATATGCTTCATCTAATTTCAAGATGGGAATATTGGTATTGTCGAGATTACGATCAGTATCAGGCTATGATATACCCGGGACACAAAATAAAATACCCCCAACAACCGGAGTCAATAAATATCTCAATACCACAAACTTCAAAGGACTTTATACTCGGCTATGCAGGATTGAATAATATTAATGAACAAATAGCTGTAACTTTTGATTTTTTAACTACTTTGTATAAAAATCAAGATTATGTTTTCTTAGTGCATACGTTTAAGAATATATTATCTGCTTTGATCGAAACGCAATGCAAGTTAAACTACAATGTACTGCCTGAGTATATGGCATATCTGACCTGCATAGCAATAGTAAAATCAGGAAATAACTTGGCTTCTGGGACTTATGATGAGCTAATAACTTATTATGGAAATATCATATTGAATACAGGGAATAAAATTAAAATTCCAGAAGTGATATCTCCACAAAACCTTTTCAATGTTAAAGTTCTACAAAGCAGATTAAGTGATGAATATCAAGGTAAATAATCCGAATATAAACGATATATCCTGCAAAAATACTAGTAAGACATTCGGGCAAGTTGTCGTCTCAGCAAGTAGCACTGTTTTCAAAGAAGTTGCTATTATGTCTAAAAATATACAAGTAATTGCTCAAAAGATCGGTGTTGAAATTATTTTTGAAGGTTCCCAAATACATCTTGAAAAAGAAATTGATGGAAAAATATGGAGAATGCTAACAATTGATAATGCCAAAAAAGCAGTTGATGTCGTAGTTGATATTAAGCGATTCCGTAGATCCAGTATTTCCTCCGGACTTACTGCGGATGATATGCGAATTCCTGGATATACCGTGCGGCAGGTGCATGAGGTAAGAGGACCTCTCGTGTGGCTTCTCAATGCCGATAGCAAAGGCCGAGAAATTGTCACACCACAAGGTAAACGGGTCTTTGTCAAGATGGTACTTGAAGAACGGAAATTAAGAAATGGAGATATTGTCCGATACAATACGTGGGATTTCAGTCCGTACGCACTCTATGAAGCTCAATTGTCGGAAGACACCATTTTGTGTGAATCACCTGAGCATAAAAGAGAATTTATTCTTCAACTGGCCGATGACTTCTGCTCTGGAAGAACGAATCTGGAAGATAAACTTTCGCCCGAAATAAAGGAGCAATTGCGGAAAATTCATGAAACACGAAAGGCCCCTGCTTATTTGAGCGGATACGAAATCCATCATGACGGATATGGAAATATGTTCTTACTCCCTAAAGAGATTCATTGTCGTAAACTCGCCCACATTGGTGGAAGTTATTTAATGAATACTCGGAACTATGCCGTCTACATTGAAAGTCAGACGCTCGATGAATCTGTCGGGAAAATCTTGTCGGAAGAATTGACTATCGACAAAATCAACTTTTATGAAGATTTTACTATTGAAGAGAAAGAGCGTTTTATATCATCTATCGGAAATCGGATTCTACGCAATACAGGTTTATCCGATGTAAGAATCGAATTTTCAGACAATCTGAAATCGACGACTTGTGGTAGCCATAGTAGTGCTGAAAAACGAATAGTAATCAATAGGAATTTACTTAAAAGTCCACTCGATGCCTTGCATACGGAATTGCACGAAATTCGTCATGCCATTCAGCACGATGCCGTACAACATCCGGAGAAATACGGATTCGATGCGCAAACCATTGAAATATGGCAGCGTAATATTGCATACTATATTTCTCCTAAATTAGATTATGAAGCGTATGTGTTGCAACCTATCGAAATAGATGCGGAGACATGGGCATCGAAAATGTTACATGACTTTAAAACTCCTTTATATGTATAGCAAAGATCAGTTAGCCGAAATATTACGGCAATATGAATATCCAGACTTTCTTATAGATAAGACGGTCGAACGACTTAACAATATGCAACCAGAAATAAAAATTTTATTTGATAAGTGGTTGCTGAATAATAGTATGCCTGAAGTTGAAATAAATGGATTTACCATCCAAGAACTAACAGGTGAGAAATTTAATTTCACTCCGATCAATGCCTTTTTAACCCTCAATTGGTTATTGGTCGATCAAGATAATGCAATAGCTGCCTTAGAGGGAGGAATTAGATAATTCTGACTGTTTCTGTCCGACCCTCCCTCTACCTTTGCAGTAGAAAGATGAAACAAAACGATTGTATCACTTAAAAAACTATTGCAAAATGAAAGAGATGAAAAGAAATCCGATCGGCTATCGCACCGTAACGCGTATGGAAGAAGAGTCGGCGGGCCGCAACGAAGAGCGGGCACAGCACGAAGGGCCGGCCGAGGAGCGGACGACGGCCTCCGAGCAGGCAGCGCAAGACCATTTCGAGGCGGGTGGCTGGCAACGCGAAGCCGAAGAGACCGCAGCGGACGAAGAGCGCATGGCCGACCTCGGCGGTAAACGCGAGGAGTTCACTCGGAAAAAAGGACTTTCGCGTGTACGGCAGCAGTTGGTTCTTTTATGGGAATATTTGAGCGCCGTAACTTCCGGCCGCTACAAGGAATATTCGACATGGGCCTATTTGAAAGTGGTCGCCTGCCTGCTTTACGTGGTAAGTCCGTTCGATCTGATCCCTGATTTCTTTCCGTGGGTCGGTTGGCTTGACGATATAGCTGTCGTAATCTATGTCTGCGGATTGGTTAAGGAGGAGCTGGATATATTCTCGATTTGGCAGGCACGGCAACGAATGGCGGCGACGGAGTAACAGTAGCATACGATCAGTCCCGAGCGGCACAGTGTCCACTGATAGCGATGATGTTCCGAATGTGCGGATGCGCGGCACGAGACCCGAACAACAGGTCGCCTGGAAAAGTCATCTGCCGAGCAGGAACGTAGCCGGAACCGATCGTTTTTCGGGATAGCGCATAGCGTTATACAAATTTTCCATTTGTTTGTTGTCGCCTCGGTCAGCTTTTGACCGGGGCGATATTTTATTTTGTCATTGCAAAATCACACTATATGAAACGAGATAATTTGAAACGCTATATTTGGGCTGGAATTCTAACCACCCTTTTAGTGCTTACAGTGAATACATTGCTTTATTTTACGACCAATCCTAATCCCGCTCTGCGTTGGTTTCCGACAAATTCAGTGCTTGAATGGCTTTTTGGAAAATAGAGAGAATCGGCAAAAACAACGAATGAATAACGGTATAGACCTACGGAAAACCTACGACTCAAACAACAAATCCCTCTCCCGATTATGAATCAAGACAAGCTATTCGCAGAAGAGCGCAGGAAACTGGAAACGGAAGAATTCGAGGCTATGATTGGTTTCGTCAATTCGAAGCTAGACACGATCTTCGAGAGTTGCGGAATCGTTTGCCAAAAGATGATAGAGACAAATGTGTGTGGTATCATCTATTGCTGGACGTTCGAGTCCGTAAATCCCAGAACCCCGACACAACGAGTTCGGATTCGGGAAGCGCTGGAGCGAATGACCGAGCAGCTGCCGGATGCCGGTTTTGCGCCCCATATATCCCATATATCGTTCCCCGGTGCAGGGGTACGCCTTGTTCATCTTGAGATTTATCCCCGCGAATTCGATAGTATAAAGGCTCGATTCGAGGAAATTCGCCGCCGCGCAATCGAATGTCCTGACCGTGCCAATGCTTGGTGGCTCCACCAATATGTTATTCTTGCTAAGGAATACTGGCAGATACGAGTACAACTTATGAAAGACTACGAACACGGCTACGGGTTCATCTCCCGAAATGAAGCCGAGGTGGAAAAATGGAAGAGAGAAAAAGAAAAAGAGTATGGTTGGAAAAAGCTTTTCGGAACAGCCATTGATGGTCCGCACTGGGGCGGTGGAGATGACGAGATTTGAGACAATGGAAACATGCAACCTCCGAACTACTATACCCGATCACTTTATCTACGGCAAAATCAATTACCTCGCTATGGTCAAGGGGCGGGAGGATCCGACCGTCGCCGGATACCGTAACCGGTTCAGGAGGTTGGTCCGGATCGCGAAAGCCGAATATATCTGACCGATAGTCTCGAAATAAACTATGACGATAAACAGACGGCAACTCGAAATACTTTGGCTACGAGCCCAAGAAGGTGATTGCTGGGCACAGGAACAGTTTCAATCTTTTGGATTATTGATTGGGATACCATTCATTTCCATCCCCAAATATATGACAGTTGGAGAAATGCCGTGTCATTTGCCGCTGAATTTCTTGATAGACGAATCGCATTATCCATTACCATTTTCTTCCCTGAATGAAACATATAGCTTTTCCAAAGAGATCCGTTCTCGAAGTATCAATCCGGCAAAAACAATAGACTGGCTGATCTGTGGGTATTATCATGCCGCTCGACGATTGGACGAACTCGCCATGAAATTTGGATTCGCCTATCGTTCTTTCGGATTTGAATACAATACTGGCCTTTGGGGTATATGCTATATGGAGGAGAAACGAATAGTAATCAATCCGGTACTTTTATTTCTGTTGCCGATTATCATGGATTCTGTTCTGATACATGAGCTTTGTCACTTGTCATACCATGATCATGGAGACAATTTTTGGGCATTGTATAACAAACTAATTGTAGAAATTGGAGTGAAACCTGCTGAATATGGGCAAATCACAGAACGCAAGTTAGATCAAAAGTTTGTCATTCCATGGCAGCCGCATGAAATTCAGTTTGCTAACGAAAATCTCGGCAGAATAGGCCCCCATATAACTATCGTATTGGACGACCTCTATAATAAATTGCCCGCCAAACAACGCGAACGTCTAACTTTGCGAAAAAATCCACTATGATTCGCTATATTCAGAACGAAGCGCACTACACTGAGGTAGTCGAACGCATCCACCGCGTACGGCAATACCTCTGGATCGGCACGGCCGATATTAAAGATCTTTATGTGAAAGAGTGCAACGGCTCCGCACCGTTGCTGAAAGTGCTGGAGGAATTGATCCGCCGCGGTGTCGGGGTGCGGTTGATTCATGCCAAAGAGCCGGGACGGAACTTCGCCGACGATTTCGACAAATATCCGCTGCTGTGGAGCCGATTGGAGCGGAGGTTGTGTCCGCGCGTACATTTCAAAATATTGATCTTCGATTGCGAGATCGCTTACATAGGTTCCGCCAATCTGACTGGGGCTGGACTCGGCATGAAAGGCGCGACAACCCGCAATTTCGAAGCGGGCATTCTGACCGACGCCCCTGCGCTGGTGGATGCTGCTGCCGACCAGTTCGATGCCGTATGGCACGGCGTACCTTGCAAAAAATGTCGTCGAAAAAGTTTTTGTTCGGACAGAATTAAACAGTGATAGAACGTCCTACCCGAAAGTTTTCTTTGCGCAAAAATCAGGAAATGAAGAAGACATTGTTTGGTCATGATCCGGTTACAATCTGTGGCTGGATTAAAAAACGACATCTATATACTTTAATGTACCAAACTAAAATATGATGTCCTAATGCAAATCGTACTCTTGTATTTTTGATTACGGCGCAAAAATTGATGGCAACCGTGCCAAATCATGACATAATCCTATTGTCATCAGCATTTGTCGCAGTTTGTCCTATGTGCGTACTAGTTTTGTCGCAAAACCATCAGAAGATAAAACAAGAATGTCTATGCGACTGAGAGAATTGCTGTGCGCGTGCGATTTTGACGATATCGTACCGCATATTTTGAGGGTTTATCCCGAGCACGCCTCCCAGATACCGTGGTACAGGGAGGCTTATGACATTCTTTGCCACATGAAATATAAGGAGAACGATGGAACAATCTCTGTCGAATGGGTGAATTGTACCGATGAGGAGCCTTATATTCAGATTGGCAACAGCGAAGGCGATCTCTGGGAATCCAATCTGGGCAAGCATCTGGAAATAGCCGACAATGTGCATGTCTCCCATGTCGAGTTGGCAGCCCGATGTCTGTGGAGTATCACGTTCTACGGTTATTCTCCTAACGATTGCGGTTATTGGGGCCATGCACCGCGAAACCGCTATGAAGAGCAGGCCGCGTTATTGGAACATCGGCAGTTTGCCAATTATGCCCGTTCGGCCAATAAATGCAGGAAAGTGCTTTCGGAATCAATAGCACATGATGCACTTACGATAGAAGAATGGAGGGTGTACGCCCGTCGAGAACGTCACCGGAATCACCCTAAACGGATGCAAGATCACCGTCAAAACCTACGTATAAAGCAGTTGACGCGAATGGGAAAAGTTGAATACGACATCGACCGGATTCTCCGGCGGACGCAACAATTCACACGTGCGGAACTGAACTATCTTTTTGACACGAAGCTGATCACTCCGGCCACTTACCATTCGAGGGCCTATGACCGTTCGCGACGGTTGCCCAATCTGCTCGAAACCCTTACCCGATACGGTGGTGTGACGGAGGTCGATCCGATAACCTATACACGTGTTGTTGTAATCATCTCGACCGATCCCGAAGCCCCGATTGAAGCCCACGAAATAGGCTGTGCGGCGGAGATTGTGAAACACATAGGTGGCCAAAGTCCCGCTGCCGAGGTGCTTTGGGCGTTTGGCACGGAAGAGGGGCTTGGAGATGAGGCGGAGTTGCTGGTGGAGTGGAGTTATTGATAATATACCGCATGGAAGGTCGAAGAATAATGATTTCCGTCAGATGTGCTATAATTTGGCATATCTATTCACTATCTTTGCCAAAGAATCGGATAAAATAAATAGTATATGCAACCTAAATGTGCGGCCCGAAGTTTCTCGAAAAGTAATACGGCGATATTGTTCAACCGCTATGTCTGGCTGGTCGACACGATCTACCGCGCCGGACGTATTTCGTTTGAGGAGATCAACGAGCGGTGGCAATGTTCGTCGCTAAACGATACGGGAGAGGAACTGCCCCTAAAGACCTTCCACAATCATAAGAACGCGATCCAGCAGATGTTCGATATCAACATCGGCTGTGACCGTCGGGCTGGCTACCTCTACTACATCGAACACGTAGAGGATATGGAGCGTGGAGGGGTTCGGACGTGGTTGCTGAACACCTTTGCCGTGAATCACCTCATCAACGAAAGCCACCACCTCAAGTGGCGTATTCTCTTCGAGGAGATCCCCTCGGGGCAACGCTTCCTGACGCAGATCATCGAGGCGATGCGCGACAATCTGACATTGGAGATAATCCACCAGAGCTTCTGGAGCGATACAGTCTCGACTTTCGAGGTGGCTCCCTATTGCGTCAAGGTCTTCCGCCAGCGGTGGTATATGGTGGGGTGCAGCATGAGCGACAGGCGGCTGCGCGTCTACGCGCTGGATCGCATCCACACCCTCCGTACGATAGAGAACACTTTTGTGCTGCCCGACGATTTCGATCCGGAGGGCTTCTTTGCCGATTCGTTCGGGATCGTCGTCGATGACCGTGTCAAGTCCGAGCGGATGCGGGTGCGCGTCGCGGGCATCCAGCGACAATACATCCGCACGCTGCCGCTGCACATTTCACAACTGGAGACCGAGATCACGAAGGACTCTTCCGTCTTTGAATTTTACCTGCGTCCGACGCTCGATTTCCAACAGGAGTTGCTAATCCATGCTATCAACGCGGAAGATAGCATCGAGGTTTTGGAACCCCAATGGCTCCGCGAGCGAATGCAGGCCGTCGGTGAGGATCTGTTTCGCAATCACCAAGAGGCGTAACGGTTCTGTATGAAAACAAAAATCCGGTTTAATCAGCCGGATTTCTCATGATTGCACTGCCGCTATAATGCCGGAGCATGGCGGCCTTTACACGTGCCGTTCGGATGGCGCATGCAGTTCCCGGCGGTCATCGAGGAGATCGAGTTAAAAGTTTGCCCGCAGTATTTGCAGGTGTATTTACTTTTCTCGCTTCCCTCATAGAGTTTATGGCGTCCTTTACAAGTGCCATTAGGATGCCGCATACAATTACCGACGGTCAAAGAGGATACCGAAGAAAACTTTTGTCCGCAGTACTCACAATAGAAATTTGCCATAGATCTGAAATTTGGTTAGTTAAACAAATGTAGTATTTTTCTCGGTTTGACGAAACTACCGACAGAATGTGCCGAATGGCGACATAGCGGACGGTAAATTTTACTCCTCGTCGGGGGCATTGAGCCGATCATACAATCGGTGCAGATAGCTATCTACTCGCTCATCAAGGTAAAAGCAGTCGTCCAATCCATCCCACAAGGGGGATGTCGCCTCATCGGGGAAGAGTTGCAACGTGCGGGTCATGATATACTGCCCCAGCCGAATGTGTTCAGGACGATGCTCCGCTTCGGAGAGGAGCTTGGAGCGAAACTCTTCGAAGGTGCAACGCCTCCACCACTCCCAACGGTTGCCGCCCTGATCGACGATGTGTTGGTGCGTCACCTTCACTTCGCACCAGAAATCGTTCATCCGCAATAGGTCGGGAATCGAATAATTCTTGTGCGTACAGATGTCGTGTACCGCATGACACAAGCAGATATTCTTGAATGCCGGATGCCACAAGGCCCCTTCGGCCCATGTTGTGCCGTCGTCGAGTTCATCCTTGAAACCCAATTCGGCATCGCTCATCTCCGGCTGGTCGTGTGGATCGAAATTCTTGCACAAGGTCGATTTGATCTCCTCCAATTCAACCACTATGTCATATCCGTAGAGTCCATCAATCACCTGCATCATCCGGCAAAAATCCGAACCATAGAAGGCGTCGTTGGACATGGGCAGGAGCGATGACTCCTCATTATAGCTGTATTTCAGGATTCCCTCTACCATCACATCGTCATCGAAGTCGGCATCATAGCTACAGGTCAGCACCTTGCGGTATAGTGCGGCACTCCGGCGATACATCAGGCTGGTGAGCTCCAGCAGACGTTCGTTTACCGCTTTCATGCGCGCCACCTCCTCGGGCGTGCCGACAAACATTTGGTCAAGCAGCCATTTGCGGTCTCCAATCAATTCATATACCCGATTGATTTTCTTTTCGGATAGTTGGGTTAGGGTGAAAAACTCTCTTCCCGTAATCTTCAAAATGGAGGCTTCGACCTGCTGCACCTTGCAACGCAGACGTTGCAGCCTCTTGTCCCCCTTTGGTGCCATATTCTGATCCATGCGGAAACGACGCGTCATCCGCCGGAATCGCCAATCATTCCAACGGAAGACGAGGCGGCGGAACAGAGGGAAGAGCTTTCTTACTTTGGGCGCGTCGCTGTTGTCATCCTCTCCATAGTAGCGCAACAGCTCCCAAAGGCAAAAGGCGGCCCACTCGGAATTGTTGATGGGTAGAGTGAATTTTTCGATCCGTGAGGCCAGCGAACGCGACAGCGGGCCACCGAAGGCATGATCGGCGACGTAACTACCAAAATAGTTAATCGTATCATGAGCCAGATCGTTCCATTCACAGGAGAGCGTATCGGGATTTCGGTAGAACCGAAATGTAAGAGGCGTGCGGGGTATGTAGGTAGTGCGATCCGGAGCCGTTTCCCGGGCCAACTCGAAGAGCCTTTTGTAATCGGCGAGTTTCGTCTCGGGGCGTTCCGGCAGATGTCGTTCGATATGGGGGCGAATATCGTCCCACGCGACTTGATGCAGAAGTTCACAAAGTGTCATGCTATCGTGTGATTGGTTACGAAGCAAAAATAGCCCTGTGTGATCCCAAATCATGACACAATCCTCCGCTTTGAAAATTTTCCGTTGCTGTGTCGTGTTTTGGCCCATTGACAAGAGAATTTTGCAAACGAACATAAAAACATAAAATAGTAATGATGGATAAAATGCAAAACAAGCCCGACGCACTGCCACGCAGCAATAACATTCCGAAGTCTGGAAAATCACCGAGAGTCATTCGGAATTTTAGGAAATATGGTTTTGCCGATAGTGACGGTAATATCATCATATCTTGTGTTTACGACTCTGCCAGGCCCTTTCGGGAGGGAATGGCCGCGGTCAAGTATCATGAAAAATGGGGCTTTGTGAACGAGTCCGGTGAACAGGTCATTCCCTTCATCTACGATTGTGTATGGCCATTTCGTAAAGGAGTAGCGCTTGTCGAAAAAGATGGGAGATGGGTTCAGATCAACAAATCCGGGCATCTCGCTATACCTGGTATCTGCGACGGGAAGGGGGATTTTCTTGAGGGCGTAACGGGCTACTATCACAGAGAGAAATGGTATATTACCGACCATACCGGTCGGAAATGGGTGTTGTCTGAGCAAAAAACCGACATTCGTGGTCGGATGAATCCACGAACTCGCAAGATCGCATTGATCCTGCTTGCGGTGATCGTCCTTGCGCTGCTGATGCACTTTTGCACCTCGCCCGAGCGGTGGTTACAGATATGAGTCGCTGTCACACTTTGGGAAGTTCTCCGATTATTAGTACCTTTATCGCAAACAACCTCTCTCCTATGATGAATCTGGCCGAACAATTGCGGGACTGGGCCGATCGGACCGCAAACTTCTATCACGACATCGCCACGAGCGACCCCGACTGCGATTTACCGTTCTATACTCAGTCTGATTTGTCGCAGGTTCGGCAGCGTCCCAAGTTGTTGATTCTGGCCATCAACCCTGGATCTGATGGCTCCTATCGATATCAAGACCAACTGGCGAGCAAGGATTGGCGTATCAAAGGAGGCCTGCATGGGAATCGGATGACCGGAGACGTACTCCTGCGCGGCAACTGGTACTTTCGCGAAGAGCGTAACAAATGGCGCATCTGGACCATGCTGCGCTCCATCTTACGGTACGCCGGAGTGGATATTGATAGCCTACTTGACGGCGAGAATGTCAAACTGGTCTTCTCCGAAGTGGTGCTTTTCAGTACACCGCGCGCCGTGGGGATTGAGACGGTTGTCCGCAGACATGACTGCCACAAGCGGTGCGAAGCGTTGATCGAGATACTGCAGCCGAAGCGTATTCTCTGCCTCGGGGCACAAAAATGGTTCCGGCATCTGTCTATCGAGAACCAGCGCGAGTTGATCCCTTCGGAGTTGCGGCTTGGGACGATTGGCGCGAACCGCATCCCCGTATTCGGCATCCCTCACCCCAGCAAACCGAGGTTTTCATCGTGCGAAATGGAGATGATCGGTGCTTGCCTCGGCTATTTGTTTGAATACGATGATGTTGAGGCCATTACACCTAAACTACTTGCGGAGCAGTGCAGCAACAAGATCGAGGCATGGCAACAGCAGCGGGCCAAGAACCGCAAGGCCACCCGGGTCAACCAGATTGATACGCAGGATTTAATAGCAGCGATTGAGGCGGCAGACTTCAAACTCCTCGGCAAATGCAAAAACGGCCGCTGGTTCGAATACGGTTTGACGGATGAACTGTTGTTCCGCATGGTGCTATCGGGTAACGAAGGACAATATCTCGGCATTCGGGCACGCAGGAGAGCTAAAGGGGCACACTACAATGCCGATCTTGCACGAAAGGATGCATATCTCCGCTCGCTGTCGGCTTTGGGCTGGCTGGAGGCGGAGGCACAGTCGTGGCTGGGCCGCAAACGAGTGAACGGATTTGACAAAGCCGAGGAGATTATCGCGGAGCTTCGCAAGGCGCGTGAGATCCTCACCGCGTATGATGAAATTGCAGCACATTAATCCGGCTTAAGGTTTCGCCTGCACTCTTCCATCAAAGCGTTTCGTGATATCCGGGTGTGCGGATTTAAGCAGATCGTTCAGAGGGCCTTCAGAACAAGAGTACTTTACATAGATCGTTAATGCTATGCGTAGGGATCGCGTGTTGCAGATTGCCTACCACAGTTTCCGTCGTGGTGAGGCTTCGACTTTCGAGATGAAGCCGTGGTACGTGAAGCTCTTTGAGTAGCAGTGGATATGCTCGGCAAGAGCGAAGAGTATGATGAGCCACGCATCTATGCCCTCGACCGCATCAAGGCGTTGGAGCAGGCCGAGCGCACCTTCAAACTCCCCAAAAAGTTCGATGTTGAGAAGTTTTTTGCCGATTATTACGGGATTATCATTGGCGAGGCGGATGCAGTAGCAAAAGCAATGTGGCCGACACATGTGTTCGGAGTACAAGTTTAAGGCGCATACGGCAACATAAAGTGGTCGTCTTCCCTCTCTGTCCCGAGATGGCAGGAAAGAACTTTACTTTTACCCAAAATTCAATCCTTTATGACGAAAGATGAATTACGAGAGACACTCCACCGCGAGATGCTCTTTTACTATTTTGCACAGCGGGATACCATGCTGGAAATTCGTAAGAATGAGTCGCTGATGAGTGCCGTTTGGCGCAAAATGCAACCCTATGCCGCGTGCGGTTTCCCGCGTGCAATTACTGAATCCGACATCGAAATGCTCTGCAACAGTTCCTTTGCGGGATTGTTCCAATACGACCTTGAAAAAGGAGCAAAGAAAATCACACAATTACGAAACGAGTATGAAAGAGTCTTTGCATATCACGCAACCCATGAGTAATCCTGCCTTTGATTGGAATCGCCGCGCCCCGCTGTTTGAGGCGGTGGCGCACGATGTTGTCGAGTGGCAGGCATCAGTATCGACGGTATGCGGCCAATTCCATATCGAGCAAAACCGAGCTAAACGCATTGTCAGGCAGTTAGAACAAGCGCATATCATCGGTGAGCAGTGGAATGCGCGACACTCTCGCGAGATTCTTTGTTGTTGTACACGTACCCACAATCAGCGATTGGCCGATCTTGCTACCGTAGCCCGTCTACAACCGTTGGAGGATCAATGGCAGGCAGAGTGTGCGAAATACGAGGCGAAGGTGCGCAAAGAGGAGGGCGAAGGCTATTATTTCAAGATCGCCAACAATCTTCCGTTAAAGCATGAGTTGCGTAAACAGGATGAGGTACAAGCCCGTTATAAGGTGATGACCGAGGCGGAGCGACAAGCAGAAATGAAACGCTTGGATAAGGAGTGTGAGGAAAAACTTAAAGATTGTGGCAAAGGCCCGGTTCACGAGATGAAGCGCGAGGATTGGAACGCCTATACGAGTGCACTTGGCAGGTTGAATCATGACAGGGTCATGCGAGAGTTGTCGTGGGGAGATAATTATGACTGGTCGGAGATATTCTATCTTCTGAAATTCAAAATCGAGCGGATGATTGCGTATTGGGAGCAGTTCGGGCATTGCCGCAACAGGCGTTATGTTGCAAATACCATGCGCACCGCTTGCCGACTGATCGATATTGTCCTAAGCAAAGACCGTAGTAGCGGCGATTTCGATTCCTGTCGGGTGAATATGCACAATGTCAATCGTTTTACGATTTATCACGACCACAAGGGAGCATACGACAAAGCGAACAAGCAGGACGTCCGTTACCATAAGGCCTACTGCATTCTGTTCAAGTATTTGGGGTTTCATCTGCATAACTGGTGGGATTAGTGCCGAGGTAAGTGGATGTACGCCACGACATATCTGATGCGGGGCGACTACTTCAATCTTTACCGCCATTGGATTATGCATAGCATCTTCATGGCGGTAAAATCAAATATTGGGACTAGGATAGGCGAGGTATTCACAGGGCAGATTATATGCCTTTCCGAAAATATTTGTTGATTGACTCTGTCGACTCTGCACAAATTCTTGCTCTAATTTTTTTTTTGCCTAAATCCTGTATATTGTGTATCTTTACAAAAGGGTCAAAAGTTTGGACACCTTTTATCAGAAAAAATAAATCCTTCAAATTTTAATCATTGCAATAGCTTGTTGATTCAGCCATTTTTTCTTCGATTGAATAGAATTTGTCCGGTCGGAAAATTTTTCGTATCTTGCAGTAGGTTATTTGAAATGCGGTATTTTCGTGCAATTAACTGAAAATAAAC
>ENA-UEQW01000438-UEQW01000438.1-human-gut-metagenome-genome-assembly--contig:-NODE-438-length-39807-cov-13.540448_pt1 | contig 39807 bp, 34 predicted proteins | sample MGYA00242947_ERZ507947 | MGnify/ENA primary metagenome ERZ507947 (study PRJEB26167, sample SAMN06115421) | human gut metagenome | host: Homo sapiens | place: China:Guizhou | collected 2015-03-17... | reverse complement strand
GCGGCGGTGGTGAGGGGCGTAGCCCATTTTTGATTTTCTGAATATTTTTGACAAAAAATTTCTGAAAATCAAGGGGCGCAGCCCATTTTTGATTGAAATTTTCCACCGGCAATTTTCAATCAAGGGGCAGCTACATTTTCGATTCAAAAATTTTTCAAACGAAGGAGAAGTTCCATCTCCGAAAAGTCGTTCGGTCAACGCTCCCCCCTTGCTTTCCCCTTTTTCGCTTTTTCTCTTGGGGGAGAAAAGCGCGAAAAAACCTACGGTAACGGGAACCCTTGTCGAATTGCCGTTTTAAGGCAATCTCGGCAAGTAGAGTGGCGCGTAGCGCCGAGAGAGGTCAGCCTCGTAACATAAAATCGCTTATACATTACCCTCCTTTTTTTACCGCCGCGGCTTCGGTCGCGGCGGTTTTTTCGTAAATTTTTCCGCATTTTTCAAAAAGTTCCCCTCAATTACTTGAAAAAACCGAAAAAAAACGCTATAATGAATACGTATAAAATCACTGCATAAACCGTCCGGCTTTTTCCCGGCGCAAACGCGGCGGCGCAACGCTTCCGCAAAGGGCTTACGATTATGGATTATTCCCGTTTAAGAAACGGTAACGACGTGCGCGGTATCGCCTCCGAAGGCGTTCCGGGCGAAGAAGTCAATCTTACGAAAACCGCGGCGCGCGATATTGCGCGCGGCTTCTGCCTGTGGCTGCAAAAACGCCTTCGTAAATCCCGCGTCCTCGTAGCGGTGGGGCACGATTCCAGGATTTCCGCCGCCGAACTTTTATCCGGTGCCGGGCAGGGCATTACGGAAAGCGGAAACGATCTTTTAATCACCGGGCTTTCCTCCACCCCCTCCATGTTCATGCTGCTGCAGGACGCCGCATTTTTCGGCGGCGAAAACAACGTGCCGGACGGCGCAATCATGCTCACCGCTTCCCACCTGCCGTTCAACCGCAACGGGCTGAAATTCTTCACGAAAGAAAGCGGACTGGAAGCCGACGAAGTCAAGGAAGTACTCGCGCTTGCCGGCGATCCTTACGAAGCCGTTCCCGAAACGGCGCGCGGCAATGCGAAAAACGAAAGCTATATGGATAAGTACGCCGCCGACCTTGTAAAAAAGGTGCGCGACGCCTGCAACGAAGAAACGCCCCTGAAAGGCAAAAAAATCATCGTGGACGCAGGCGGCGGCGCGGGCGGGTTTTACGCGGAAAAAGTACTCGTTCCTCTGGGCGCCGACATCGCGGGCTCGCAATACCTTACGCCGGACGGGTATTTCAAAGGGCATATCCCCAACCCGGAAAACGAAGCGGCGATGCAATCGATCTGCGCCGCGGTCAAACGCGTAAAAGCCGATTTCGGCGTCATTTTCGATACGGACGTAGACCGCGCGGGCGCCGTGGATTCCACGGGCGAAGAAATCAACCGCAACCGCCTCATCGCGCTCATCTCCGCCATCCTTTTATCCGAAAAGGCGGGCACCATCGTAACCGATTCGGTAACAAGCGACGGTCTTGCGGAATTCATCGCCGCGCACGGCGGAAAGCACCGTCGTTTCAAGCGCGGCTATAAAAACGTCATCAACGAGGCGATACGGCTGAACGCCGCGGGCGAATACACCCCGCTCGCCATCGAAACCAGCGGGCACGCGGCGCTGAAAGAAAATTACTTTCTCGACGACGGTGCCTACCTTATCACAAGGCTTTTAATCGCGCTTGCGAAAGCGGCGAAACAGGGCAAAAATTTAAGCGACCTCATCGCCGATCTGAAAATGCCCGCCGAAGCCGCCGAACTGCGTTTTAAATTCAAGCCGGACTGCGACTTTAAAACGCTCGGCGCGAATCTCATCGAGCGGCTGAAAGAATACTCGGCGACAAAACCGTACATCACCCCTGCAAAAGACAATCACGAGGGCGTGCGGCTGAATTTCGATAAAGCGCACGGCGCGGGCTGGCTGCTCGTCCGGATGAGCCTGCACGAGCCCATCCTTCCCACCAACGCGGAAAGCGAAGAAAAAGGCGGCGTAAAGAAAATCGTATCCGAATTGTACGCGTTTTTAAAAGAATTCGATTTTCTCGATTTATCCCCCGCCGAAAATTATTTGAAACAATAAAAAGTTTCCCCGCGGAAAAGCGGCAAACATAAAAAACGAAAACAGGAGAACCAACAAGCTATGGACGTACAGAAAACTACCATCAACGCTCTCAGAATTTTATCGGCGGAAGCAATCGAAAAAGCAAATTCGGGGCACCCCGGCATCGCCATGGGTTGCGCGCCGATCGCATACACCCTGTTTCAGAACTTTCTGAACTGCAATCCACTCGATCTTAAGTGGAACAACCGCGACAGATTCGTTCTCTCCGCAGGGCACGGCTCCGCGCTCTATTACGCGCTGATGCACTTATACGGTTACGGCATCACCACGGAAGATTTAAAGAACTTCCGTCAGCTGAACAGCAAAACGCCGGGGCATCCCGAATACGGGCACACGCCGGGCGTTGAAACCACCACGGGGCCTTTAGGGCAGGGCATTGCCAACGCGGTAGGTATGGCTATGGCGGAAGCGCATCTTGCGGCTACGTACAATCGTCCCGGCTTCCCCGTGGTCGATCATTATACGTACGCCATCTGCGGCGACGGCTGCCTCGAAGAGGGCATTTCTTACGAAGCCTGCTCGTTCGCGGGCGCCAACGCTCTCGGCAAACTCATTTTACTGTACGACGATAACGATATCACCATCGAAGGCGATACCGACGTTACTTTCAAAGAAAACGTGGGCGCGCGCTTCGCGGCGCAGAACTGGCAGGTACTGCACGTAGACCTCGCCACCTCTCCCGACGACGTGGTAGCCCTTTCCGACGCCATCGCCAAAGCGAAAGAAAGAACGGATAAACCCTCCGTCATCATCTGCCGCACCCGTATCGGTTACGGATCGCCGCTCGAAGGCAGCGAAAAGAGCCACGGCGCACCTCTCGGCGCGGAAAATCTCAAAAAATCCAAGGAAAAGCTCGGCTGGAAAGAAGAAGAGCCGTTCTCCTGCCCGAAAGAAGTATACGAACACTGCGCGCTGGCGGCAAACGCGGGCGCCGAAAAAGAAATGCAGTGGAAAAAGATGTTTGCGGAATACGAATATACTTATCCCGAACTCGCGCAACAGTATAAAGACGCCATGGCGGGCAAGAAACCCGATTTCGCGGCGATGGAAGAACTGTATTCTTTCGATAAGCCCATGGCAACCCGCGGCACCTCTTCCGTCGTGCTCAATAAAATCGCGGCGAAACTGCCTACCCTCTTCGGCGGCAGCGCCGATCTCGCGCCTTCCAATCAGTCGGTAATGAAAGATACGGATACGATGAAATACGGCACGTTCTCCGCGGAAAACTATGCGGGGCGCAACGTGCACTTCGGCATCCGCGAACACGCCATGGCGGCAATCTGCAACGGCTTACAGCTGCACGGCGGCGTTCAGGCGTACTGCGCCACGTTCTTCGTATTCACCGATTACTGCAAACCCGCCCTTCGTCTTGCGGCGCTTATGGGCTTGCCCGTAACGTACATTTTCACGCACGATTCCATCGGCGTCGGCGAGGACGGTCCCACGCACGAACCCGTAGAACAGCTCATCGCGCTCCGTTCGATTCCCGGCATGAAAGTGTATCGCCCCGCGGACGGCAAAGAAACGGCTGCCGCATGGATTTCCGCGCTTTCCGGCAACGAACCCACCGCGCTGGTGCTTTCCCGCCAGAACCTGCCGCAGTATGAAGGCAGCGGCAAAGAAGCATTGAAAGGCGGCTATATTCTCGAAGACTGCGAAGGCAAACCGGACGTGCTTTTAATCGGCACGGGCAGCGAAGTGGAACTTTGCGTCAAGGCAAAAGAAGCGCTGGAAGCGAAAGACGTCAAAGCGCGCGTTATTTCCATGCCCTGCGTCGAAGAATTCGAAAAGCAGAGCGACGATTATAAGGAAAGCGTTCTTCCCGCCGACGTCAAAGCGCGCGTGTGCGTAGAAGCGGGATCTCCTTACAGCTGGTATAAATACGCGGGCGACAAAGGCGAAATCGTGGCGATGTCCACGTTCGGTGCGTCCGCTCCCGCAAAGCAGTTGTTCGAAAAATTCGGTTTCACGGTAGATAACGTCGTAGAAAAAGCCATCGCCTCTATCGAAAACAACCGATAAATACGGCGCAAGTCAAGCCTTCCCCTTGGGGCGGGCTTCGCCCGTTTCGCAACGGATTGTTGCTGCACCGTTTGAATTTAATATTTATGCCTCTTTCGTAGCCTTCCCCTTGGGGGGCGGGCTTCGCCCGTTTCGTAACGGATTGTAGCAAAACCGTTTGAATTTAATATTTATGCCTCTTTCGTAGGCTTCCCCTTGGGGGGCGGGCTTCGCCCGTTTCGTAACGGATTGCTGCAAAACCGTTTGAATTTAATATTTATGCCTCTTTCGTAGCCTTCCCCTTGGGGGGGCGGGCTTCGCCCGTTTCGTAACGGATTGTTGCAAAACCGTTTGAAATTAAAACGCCCGCCTTTGATATAGCCTTCCCCTTAGGGGGAAGGTGGACAAAGCGAAGCTTGGGACGGATGAGGGGCGCAACTTGTTTTCTATACAAAACATTTAAGGCTACCGCAGATACTTTCTGCGATAGCCTTTTTTTATTCAAAAATGCCTCTACAAAAACCCTCTTATCTCAAATACTGCCCCTGCGCCGTAGCCAGCACGCGGTTCACCTGAATTTCCTCTCCGCTGAACGCGTCCACATACACGAAATATCCGTCCTCTCCGTAGCTGCACGCAAATTCATAGCAAAGTCTTTCGCACTCTCCCTTTTTAATCACCGCTTTGCGCGAAGAAAGCACCGTAAGGCGTGAATTCAACGCCTTTTCCGCCCGATCTTCGCCGATCATCTCAGGATTCTTCCCTTTCAACGGTTTTGCGGGTTGAGGCTGCTTTTTCGCCGCCGTTTCAAGGGTTTCCTCCGCTCTCGTTCCCGCAGGCATATGCCCGCCGCGCCGCGCGTGGTTATTCAGATAATTCACCGCAGTGAGTCCCACGACTTTGCCGCGTTCTTCGCACACTTTCACGCTCACGCTGTCCGGGTAGTACGCCACGCCGTTTTCTTCATACACGAAGAGGAAAGTAGCGTTCACGCCGCTTTCGTTCACCCACACCGCCGTCATATTTTCATATCCCAGAAAATCCAGATAATTTTCGGCAATCGTCAGCGCGTTATCGATATCGAAATTTTTCGCGGAACAGTCGGCGAAATAATCGAACCCCGCCAGCGCGCCGTTCTCTTTCGCAATCTCGGCGTAAATCTTCCGCCCCTGCGCGTCCGTCATCGAAAAGTTAAACGCGTCGATTTTTTCCGACTCGGTTTCGCCCGCGTACATAATCTCCGCTATGTCGTAGTCCGCGAAATAATTCAGGCAAGCCTCTTCCGCCTGCGCCGAAGAAATGCCCCGTCTGCCCTGTTTCGCGCCCTCCTTTCCTGTAGAATTTCCCGAGGGGGAGCCGTTCGTCGCGGCTATCCCCCCCTCGTTTTCCTCGGCAATGCCCCCTTCGAGAGCATAATTTTCGATATTGCGGAAGTGTTCGTACACCTTGTTGCCCGCCTTATCCCTCATGAACATCGCCATGTCTTTATCGCTCAGCTCTTCCGAAAGCTCCGTCAGTTCGGCTAAAATCTTCCGGTTTACGGCATACAGCGTATCAATCGTCTTGTAATCGTTTTCCGAAAGCCGTTCGCCCGCGCGCAACTTTTCCAGAATTCCCTGCGCCACGTCGCCCGTACGGTTTAAAAACGCCGTCATGTTCACGTCCGTTTCGCTGTCCACCGGGAATTTTTCCAGCGTGCTTTCCGCCAATCTTGTTTTCACCAGCAAATCGGTAAAAAGCTCACTCTGCGTCTGTCTGCCGGAAGCCACGCGCGCCTTGGAAAGGTCGCCGTCCACGTCCGAAATCGTCCCCGTCAGCTCGTACAGCGCGCCGCGGTATCCCGTGGAAAGCGCCATATTCGCCTGATTCATTCTCACCGCGCCCACCGTTACCACGGAGCCAAGCGCCAGCGTAACCACGCCCAGCGAAATCACAGCCGCCAGCCAGCCGCCGAAGCCGGGCGCATGGTTTTCGCTGCGTCTGCGCTCTCTGTTTTCAAGCCGCTGCTGTTTTCTCTTCAAAGCCGCGTCGCGCCGCTGTAATTTCAGGCGGTACTTTTTTTCGCGCTTTTCCTTTTTCGCCGCAATGCGCGCTTCCTTTTCTTTGGCAAGACGCTTCGCGCGCGCCTCGCGCGTTTCCGATTTCAGCGCCGCGCGGCGTTTTTCTTTTTCCGCAAGCCGTTTCGCATGCAGCGCCTTGCGTTCCGCTTTCGCCGCCGCCCGCTTCTCTTTCATCGCAATTTTTCTCTCCTTGCGGCGTTCTTTTCCGTCCAGACGCTTCTTTCTGCGTTCTTCCTTTGCCGCAAGCCGTTTTTCTTTTCTCGCCGCCCGCGCTTCCGCACGTTTTTTCGCGCGCTCTGCTTTCGATTTCTGCTTCTCCGCCTTGCGCTCCTCTTTCTTCAACGCCAGCTCAACGCGTTTTTTCGCCGCCGATTTCTCGCTTTGCTTCTTCTCCTTGTTCTCTGGCTTCTTTTCCGCGTTTTTCGCGTTGTTTCCGCCTCTGCCCCCTGCGTTTTTCGTTGCAACGGACTTTTTCCCCTGCTTTCCCGCGGCGCTTTTTTCCGCCTTTTCCTTTGCGATAACCTCCACCTTTTCCTCTCCGGAAGAAGTGTTTTTACCCGTTTTCGTTTCCTGCATCTTTTTCTCTCCTTTTCACACTATCCTTGTCGCGCCCGCGCCGGACGGCTCCGAAGCGCTCCTTACACCGCAAACACGTGTTTTCCGATCACCGTAACCGTTTTTCGCGAAAAAATCCACGAGCTCGTCGCCACTGCGGGGTTATAATAATAAATCGCTCCCCCCGTAGGGTCCCACCCGTTCACCGCGTCCTGCGCCGCGCTCATCGCCGCAGAATCGGGCGAAAGATTGATTTGCCCGTCGGAAACCGCCGTAAACGCGCCTTTCTGATACACCACGCCCGAAACGCTGTTCGGGAACGACGAACTTCTCACGCGGTTTAAAATCACCGCGCCTATCGCCACCTGCCCCGCGTACGGCTCGCCTCTGCCCTCGGCGTAAATGGTCTTCGCCAGAAGATACAAATCGGAACTCGTATACGTCGAACCGCCGCTGCCGCCGCCCGCAAGCACGTTGTAAGAAGCCGTCATTCCAAGCGCCTTATACGTGGCTTTGCCCACCACGCCGTCCGCCGTCAAGCCGTTCTTCTTCTGAAACGCAATCACCGCCGCGCGCGTTCCCGCGCCGAATATGCCGTCCACGCTTCCCGAATAGTACCCCCACCGTTTCAGCCTGCGCTGTACTTCTTTCACTTCGTCGCCCTTCGAGCCTTTGCGAAGCACCGCCACGGCGGCAACGACGTCCGCGCCGCATTCCGCGGTATACGCGCCCGTTTCGTACGCTTTCGCCCGCGGCGCCGCAACCGCCGCCGCACAGCAGTAAATAAACAAGCCCGCGGCAGCCACAGCTATCCTTTTCACTCTTTTCATCCTTTCTTCTCCTTGACGCCCGCCCTCGCGGTTGTCGGTTTTCTAAAAGTATGTAAGAGGAATCCGCGTTTTATTCGCATTCTGTTTAATTTTTTCCCGCGCCGCCGCGATTTTTGCCGCATGCGCCGCCGCTCGCCGTCAATCGCCGTTTCGCCGCGCCTTCCATTCCGCAATCCGTTCCAGAATCAGACTTTTATACGCCACGCTTTTTCCGCCCGCCGTCGAAAAACACAGCGGCGGATACGCCACGCACCACCAGTTGTTTCCTTCGCCGCTGCCAAGGCAAAGTATCAGAGCATCGTATTCCCCCGCGGGCAGCGTAACGCCGTCGTACACGCGCGAAGGAAAGTATTCCTTTTTCAGCTCGGCTTTCGCCCGATAGCCGAACCCGCGGCGCAAAAGCGCCTTATCCGCCACAGCCTCTATACCGTCGAAATTCCGCCGTATCGCGGCTTTCGCCGCTTCTTTATCGTGCGCGACGGCAAGCACGGGGATGAGAAAATCCACCACTTCGTCGCGAATTTCGTATTTTACGCGCTGCGCCGCGTCCTCGTTCGAATCCGCGCGGATATGAATCCGCAGATACTCCGCCGTAACGCCGCCGGAATGATCGCCGCCGAACCCGCCGAGCGTTCCCGCGGAAAACGCGGTAATCAATAGCGCCGACAAAATTATTATGATTGAAGCAAAAAAAGTTATGCAATTTTTTTTCATACCGAACCTCTTTTTTACACCGTTGCTTTCCGCAACGCGTATTTTATAGCCCGGTTACAAAATTTTTATACATTCACCTAAAAATATTCACTGTAACACAAATTCTTTCCCTTGCTTTCCCCTTCGGGGAAAGTGTCTGCGTAAGCAGACGATAGAGGTCAATTTCAATTTTTTGATTTTGATACAGCCTTCCCCTTTGGGGGCGGGCATTGCCCGTTTCCTAACAGACTGTTGCAAAACCGTTTGAAATTAATATTTATACCTCTTTCGTAGCCTTCCCCTTAGGGGGAAGGTGGACAAAGCGAAGCTTGGGACGAATGAGGGGCGCAACTTGTTTTCTATTTAAAATTTTTCAAACAAACAGGCTGCTGCCGCTTCCTTGCTTTCCCCTTTGGGCAGGCTTCGCCTGTTTCATAACGGATTGTCGCTTATCGTTTATATTTTTAGTTTTTGCCTTTCATCTATCCCCTTGCTTTCCCCTTTGGGGAAAGTGTCTGCACAAGCAGACGATAGAGGTCAATTTTAATTTTTTTGACTTTGATACAGCCTTCCCCTTAGGGGGGCTTTTCTCGCCAAACTACCGCTTAAAGGTAGTTTTGGCGGCTTAGTGTCGCCGTACGGCGACGGATGAGGGGGCACTTTCCCCATCGAAGCAAGTGTGTACAAACAACCGAAAGAAGTCCATTCAATTATTTTCCTCTCCGCCAAATGCAAATAATACGAACCTTGAAAAATCGGGGTTCGTATTATTTTTTGCAATGTTTAAGCACCCGCCAAAGTGCCATTTGAAGTTTTTTCAGATTTTCTACGTCCGCAAACTCAATAGCGGTTGAAAAATTTAGAAATTTATGCTATAATAATAAACAAGCAAGACAAGTGCGTCAAAATGCATAATTCAGTTTTGCCAAAAATGTAAAGAGGTTAATTCAATGGAAAAGAAAAATTTTAATCGCGGAACTATGGTTGGCGGTATTGTAAGAATTTTAATCGCCTTAATTGCTGTGCTAATTGCTATTAATGTAATTAGTTCGGGAATCAAGTCATACGACCCTGAAGATAAATTCGGAACAATATTTATGTGCCTGATTGGCGGAATAATGATTATTGCGGCAATAGGTTTCATTGGCAACGGAGCAAAAATGATTATCGACGGTAAAAAGTCGCTTGAGGTTGCCCATAAAGGTCATTCCGAAAACGGTAGAATAACAGACTTAACCGAAACGGAAGTGACTGAAAATAATAACGGTTGCGTTTCTAATTACACGATATATAACTTAAAGTTTGAATACACGGACGATTCCGGCAATTTATGCGAAAGTCAAGAGCAAGTTAGTCAAAAAATTTATGAAAAATTACAACAAATGACGCTTGTTCCTATTCTTGTATACGGTGAACGTGCAATATTTGATAAAAAAAGATTCGACGACGAAAATAATATGTGATGAATTCACATTTAGATTGGTTAGTGTTGAGCGACTATTATTCGGTTTACGTTACTAACGATCCGCCGCGCACTACAAAAGCGGAGCAACTTTTTCCAAGTCGCTCCGCTTTTATTTTCTGCTGATTTTTCGCCGAATCCGCTAAAAATTTACACCATCGCGCAATGGTCGCAATCCTCGTCCGCAGGGAATTGCGACTTATCGTATTCGATGCCGTTTTTATCATAGTAATCCTTAATCGCGCGCTTAATCGCCTCTTCGGCAAGCACCGAACAGTGCATTTTATAGGCGGGCAGCCCGTCCAACGCCTCCGCCACCGCCTTGTTCGTCAGCGTAAGCGCCTCGGAAAGCGGCTTGCCCTTAATCATCTCCGTCGCCATCGAAGAAGAAGCGATCGCCGAGCCGCACCCGAACGTTTCAAACTTCACGTCCGTAATAATATCGTTATCTATTTTCAGATAAATTTTCATGATATCGCCGCATTTCGCGTTGCCCACTTCACCAACGCCGTCCGCGTTCTCTATGCTTCCCACGTTTCTCGGATTTCTGAAATGATCCATCACTTTTTCGCTGTATAACGCCATAATATTTTCTCCTTTTGCCCCGCTTCGTATCCCCGCAGAGCTTATCCATATTTTTTTCCCGCGGGGTTGCGTCCCGCTCGCCCGGTTACGCCGCCTAAATCACAAACGGCTTTTTGCCGCCGACTTTCTCTTTCCAGAGCGGCGAGAAGCTTCTCAGATATTCGATGATTCCGGGAATCACTTCCGTCATATACTTCACGTCCTCTTCCGTATTGTCCTCGCAAAGCGAAAGCCGCAAAGATCCGTGCGCCACCTCATGCGGCCGCCCGATGGCAAGCAGCACGTGCGACGGGTCCAGAGAACCCGAAGTGCATGCCGAACCGGAAGAAGCGCAAACGCCCTTGTCATCCAGCAAAAGCAACAGACTTTCGCCCTCTACCCCCTCGAAACAGAAGCTCACGTTTCCGGGCAGACGGTTTTCTTTCGTGCCGTTCAGCGCGCCGTGCGGAATCTTTTCCAGCCCCGCAATCAGCTCGTCGCGCAACTTTAACAGCTTTTTCGTATTCGATTCCATATTATCGCACGCTTCTTTCATCGCCGCCGCCATACCGCACGCCGCGCCCACGTTCTCCGTGCCCGCGCGTTTTCCTCTCTCCTGCGCGCCGCCCTCGATCAACGGCTGCAAAAACACGCCGCGGCGGCAATACAACGCCCCGATTCCTTTCGGACCGTGAAATTTATGCGCGCTCATCGAAAGCATATCGATATTCTCTTTTTTCACGTCGATGGGCAGATGTCCCGTCGCCTGCACCGCGTCCGTGTGGAACGTTACGCCCTTTTCGCGGCACACCGCGCCGATTTCCGCAATCGGCAGAATCGAACCGATTTCGTTGTTCGCGTACATCGTCGTTACAAGGCAGGTATCTTCGCGGATGGCGTTTTTCACCTGTTCCGCCGTAATATTACCCTGCGTTCCCACAGGCAAAAGTTCAATCTCGAAGCCCTCTTTTTCCAGCTTTTTCAGCGTATGCAGCACCGCGTGGTGTTCGAACGCCGTGGAAACGATATGTTTCTTTCCCTTGCGCGCCCCCGCCGCCGCAGCCGATAAAATCGCCTGATTGTCCGCTTCGCTGCCGCCCGAAGTAAAGTAAATCTCGTGCGTCTCGGCGCCGATCAGTTTTGCAATTTGTTCCCGCGCCGCCGTCAGAGCCTCTTTCGCGCCCTGCCCCGCGCCATACAAACTCGAAGCGTTGTAAAAATTGTCCTGCAAGAACGGCATCATCGCCTTCACCGCATTATCGCTCATTCTCGTCGTTGCCGCGTTATCCGCATAAATTCTGCGCATCGTCCGTTTCTCCTTTTCGTATTTTCCGCCGATACCCGTTCCCGCGTAAAATTTTATTTTCTACGTTACTCCTCGTACAGCGCCGTCGATAAATATCTGTCGCCGCCGTCGGGCAACAGCGCCACAATCGTCTTGCCCTCGTTCTCTTTCCGCTGCGCAATCCGTATCGCCGCCGCCAGCGCCGCGCCGGAGCTGATGCCCACCAGCACGCCTTCCGTCTTACCCATCATCCGCGCGAACGCAAACGCGTCGTCGCCGGAAACGGGCACCACTTCGTCGTATACGCCCGTATTCAGAACTTTCGGTACAAAACCCGCGCCGATGCCCTGAATGGTATGCGGACCGGCTTTTCCTTCGGAAAGCACGGGCGAAGCCGCAGGCTCCACCGCCGCCACATAAACGCCGGGCTTTTTCTTTTTAAGCACTTCGCCCACGCCCGTAACCGTGCCGCCCGTGCCTACGCCGGCAACAAAAATATCCACCGCGCCGTCCGTATCTTCCCAGATTTCCTCGGCAGTCGTCTTTCTGTGCGCTTCGGGATTCGCGGGATTCACAAACTGCCCCGCGATAAACGAATCGGGAATTTCTTTCGCCAGTTCTTCGGCCTTTTCTATCGCGCCTTTCATGCCCTTCTTGCCGTCCGTCAAAACCAGCTCCGCGCCGTACGCTTTCATCAGTTTTCTGCGCTCGGCAGACATGGTATCCGGCATTACGATCATCACCTTATACCCGCGCGCCGCGCCCACCGCGGCAAGCCCGATGCCCGTATTTCCGCTCGTCGGCTCAATAATCACGGTATTTTCGCGCAGCACCCCGCGCCTCTCCGCGTCGTCCAGCATCTCTTTCGCCACACGATCTTTCACCGAACCCGTCAGATTAAAATATTCCAGCTTCGCTAAAAGCCGCGCGTTCAGGTTAAATTTCTTTTCTGTTTTTTTCAGTTCCAGCAACGGCGTTTTTCCGATCAGTTCGTCCGCCGATTGATAAATCTTCATTTTCAAAGGCTCCTTTTTAATTCGCGCTTATAGTATAGCACGCAAAACATACCTTGTCAATAGGTTTATACCTTGTGAAGAAAAATTTTTTAATTATTTTTTTCTGGAATCGTAGCACGCGCCGCCGTTTTTCGCATTTCCCTCGTTTTCGGCGCTTTCGCAGCCGCAGTCGCACTCTTTTTCCGCCGCTTGCCCCTTTTCTTTTTCCGCCGCATTTTCCGCAACGCCGTCCGTCAGAACGCTTTCCAAAGTAACTCCGCGCAGAAAATCGTCGATGACGATCTGCAACCTTTCCCACACGGGCAACGTCTTGCACGCCCCCGCGTTCGCGCAGGGATTCGGCTTGCATTCCAGACACGAAACGGGCGAAATCGAACCTTCCGAAACAGACAGAATTTCCAGCAGATTATAATCTTTCGGTTCGCGCGACAGGCGGTATCCGCCGCCCTTGCCTCTAACGCCTTCCACCAGCCCCGCCTTTGCCAGCAAAGCCACAATGCTTTCCAGATATTTTTCCGAAATCGCCTGCTCCGTCGCAATCGCGTTCAGCGTGAGATACTCTTCCTTTTTATGCGCCGCCAGCGAAAGCATCACCCGCACCGCATATCTTCCCTTCGTCGAAATCAACATTTTTTTACTCTCCCTCGGCGCCGCCCTCGCCCTTCCAGTGCAGGCGATGCAGATCCCCTTCTTCCGAAAGGTGCGGGTAATCCAGCTGCCTGAGCGCCTCGTACACGGCAACCGCCACGGAGTTGGAAAGATTCAGCGATCTCGCTTCGCTCCGCATCGGAATCCGCACGCACGTTTCTTCGTTATCCACCAACAGCTCTTCGGGCAACCCCTTCGTCTCCTTGCCGAACACGAGGTAATCGCCGTCTTTATAGGCAGCCTCGCTGTGCGTCCGCTTCGCTTTCGTCGTAAAAAAGTAAAACGTCGCCGCCGCATTCTCCCGCGCCGCCTCTTCCCGCACCTCGGCAAACGAATCATAATATTTCACGTCCACAAGGTGCCAGTAATCCAGCCCCGCGCGCTTCAGATACTTATCCGAAACTTCGAATCCGAGCGGTCGCACCATATGCAGAACGCACCCCGTAGCGGCGCAAGTCCGCGCAATATTTCCCGCGTTCTGCGGAATTTCAGGCTCCACAAGCACTATATGCAGCATTGTCAGTCTACCTCTTTTATCCGGCGTTTATGCAGTATATTCTCCACTACCCCGCCGATTTTATCCGCCATAAAATAAAACCCGAGGTCGGTGGGGTGGCACCCGTCCACCTGGCACCGCTGTTTCAGCTCCGCGGGAAAGAATTCCCGTCCGTCCACGAAATACACGTTTTCGTCGCCTTTTTTCAAAGCCTTTTCATACGTGGCGTAAATAATTTCCGCGCGCTTGTTCGCGTCGTCGTTCACGCACGAAGATTCGGGGCGAGTTACAAACACAATCGGAGTATCCTTTTTTACCTCGCGGTAGCGTTTATACAACCGCTCGTGCGTTGCCGCAAGATATACGGGCGTAGGCGCGTTATAATCGTAATCGCATACGAATACGCTGCAATCTATTCCGCGCAGATAATCTACCATATTGTCCTCCGCCTTGCCGTTGCCCGAAAAACCGAGGTTGATATAGTCAACGCCCGTGCGCTCGCAAATCAGATCTTCGTACGAGTTGTCCGCACGCGAAGCGCACCCGCCCTGCGTAATCGAAGAACCGTAATACAGCACGGGCGGCACGTTTTTATAGCCCGCCCCTTCGCCGAGATACGCGTCGCCGTCCAGCTCGATCGCAAGCGACGCCACGCTCGAATACAGCGGGAAATGTAAAACATAATCGCGCAGCTCGCCGTCGAGATTTACGGCTACTTCAAATTCGTCGCAGAAATTCCATTCGGGGCAAAGTACGCCGCGTAAAACGCTTTTCTTTTCCGCACCCTCGCGCGAACATAAGATAAAACCGGAACTGCCAGTCAACGCCATATGCCGCATGCGGCAAAAATAACTTTCGCGCACATACAGCCGCAACGTTTTAGAATTCGTGGTAAAGTTCAGCCGAAGTCCCGCGCCGTTGGCAGCAAGAAAATGCACGCCTTCGGAAACGCCCGCCGCCACGCCAAGCGGCATGCGCACAAACCCCGCCCCTTCTTCGCACAAGCCGCCGTACAATTTAAACGGCGCACAGGGCAGAAAAAAGCGTTTTTTACCGTCTTTTTCCACCGCCGCGGCGGCAAAATTTTTATCGAATTTCGTAATATCCATTTTTTCCGATCCTTTCTGCAGTCAAAATTTCAACGTCCGATTTTTATCATTGAATATTGTAATACGCCGCACGAAAAAATGCAAGCGTTTTGGTAGTTTTTTTCAGTTTTACCCTGTTTTTCCGCAGAATTTCAAAAAAATTGCGGATATTTTGTCTTTTGCGGCTGCATAATGTTGTTACAAGGACGGCGAAAGTCCTTTCAGGGAGGAAACAAAAATTTTATGCAATTTGAAAAAACGCAGACCTTTAAAAACTTAGCGCGTTCCTTCGCCGGCGAATCGCAGGCGGGCATGCGCTACCAGCTTATCGCAAAACAGGCGATGCAGGAAGGCTATAAAACGCTTGCGGACGAAATCAGAACGATCGCAAAAAACGAAACGTTCCACGCCAAGCGCTTCTTCGAAACGTTACAGGAAAAGGCGGGCAGCCGCGAGAATATCGACATCGAAGCCGGCTATCCTTTCCATGCGGGTTCGCTTGAAGAAGGGCTTGCCTTTGCCGCAAACGACGAAACGGCGGAAACGGAACTCTACCCCGAATTTGCCGAAACTGCGAAAAAAGAAGGCTTTGCCGATATTGCGGCGCTTTACAAGCTGATCGCGAAAGTAGAAGATTCTCACCGGATCATTTTCGATTATCTTGCCGGCGCGGTAAAAAACGGCACGCTGTTTTCCGCGGATTCGCCCGTACTCTGGGTATGCGGCGATTGCGGACACATGTCCGTCGGCGAAAAAGCCTGGAAAACCTGCCCGCTCTGCGGCGCGGAACAGGGGCGCGTAATGTTGCATCTGCCTTTCGAAGGCAACCGCGTCTGACCGGAAGGATTTTCGCTTACCTTGCAGATTCGATTTTAAAAGGAGAATAAAAATGAAAAATCAGAACAACAACGAAAACAAGAAACGCACCACCAACAACAATCGCACCGGCAACACGAAGAACTGCGGCGGCTGCGGCAAATCCCGCAACTGCAAAGGCTCCGCCAACGAACACAAAGAAGAGGAAGACTAACGCATAAAACCGCCGTAACGGCGGAATAAAGGAGGGCTTCCCCATGAAAAAGCTTTCGAAAAAGGTAGAAAGCCTGATCGGGCTCGCTTCGAAGTCGGACGTCAACGGCAGCTATACGGGCAAGCCGCTGAATCCGAAAGAAAAGCCCGTACAGGACGCCGACGATCTTTAAATCGCGGCGTACGGCGGCGCAACGCCGCTGAAATAAAAACAATAAAAACCGACGGCGGGATGGTTTACAATCGTTCCGTCGTCGGCTGTTTTTATTTATGGAATTTTTTTGGCGTAAAACCCGCAAATCCGGCTATTGCGCCGCAGAATCGGCTTCGTTTAAAAATCATCGTCATTACGGCGGCGTTTTTTCGAAGCGCCGCTCTTGGGCGAAGGAGCGTCATCGTCGTCGAACGAATCGTCCTCGTCGTCCTCGTCGTCATCATCCTCGTCGTCGAGGTAATCGTCCGCCGATACATATTCGAAATCGTCGTCGGAATTCTGCGTTTCCTCTTCTTCCTCTTCCTCGTCATCCTCCTCGTCCAGCTCCTCGCCGCTGAGGTCGATGCCTATATCGTCGCCGGCGTCATCGTCGTCAAGGTAGCTTCTCCAGGCGTCATCCTTATCGGGATCCTCCTCTTCTTCCTCTTCCTCGATGTCCTCTTCGTATTCCGATTTTTTCTTGCATTCGTCGCACATTTTCTCGCCTGCGCGCATATAGTTTTCGCCGCAGATGGGGCAAAGTTCCGTTTCTTCGGTATCCGCCTCTTCGAAATTATCGGTAAACGTCTTTTCGCCGTTCAGTTCCATTCTGCACACTTCGCAAAAATCCTCTTTATCCGCGTCGATGAAATTCAGTTGACATCTGGGGCATAATTCGTATCTTGCCATAAATAAAAGTTCCTCTGTTTCGTTTCGTTATCCGCCGCAAAAAAATCCCTTGCGGGATTCGAAAACGGCATTTTGCTATATTATATTAGTATTTTTTTCTTTTGTAAACTGTTTTTGTGCAATTTTTCGTATTTTTATAATTTTTTTTCGCATTTTTTCAATGTCCGCATTTTCTTCGAACATTTCCTCTCTTAAACGCTTCGCTGCGCCGCCCCTTGCTTTCCCCTTCGGGCAGGCTTCGCCTGTTTCATAACGGATTGTAGCGTATCGTTTATATTTTTAATTTTTGCCTTTGATGTAATCCCTTGCTTTCCCCTTTTTCGCTTTTTCTCCATCAGGAGAAAAAGCGAAAAAACCTACGGTAGCGGGGAAAGTGGCGAGCGTATGCGAGCCGATAGAGGTCTGTTTCAAATTCTTGCCTTGTTCCAAGCCTTCCCCTTGCCTCATCGTGCTTGCGCACAATGAGGCAAAAATCGTCTGCCGCTTCGCGGCTTCCCCTTGCCTGAAAAAAATTCAGAGAACTTCATTTTTTTCGGCAAAAATGGGAAGCTGTCAACTTCGTTGACTGATGAGGGGCGCCCGCTTCTTCGAACGGCTTTCCTTTACACTGTTTTTTCTATTGCAAAACGTCAAAAATTGTCTGCCTTACGTCAAGGCTTCCCCACGGGGGGAGGCTCCTTGCGAAGCAAGGTGGTGAGGGGCGCTCGTCTATTCGAACCGACTGTTTTAAACAATTCAGCCAAAAAAAATTCCACCGTTTTTTATCGGCAGCAAAAAAGCGCCCTGCTTTTCGCAAGACGCTTTTCATATCAAAAGCCTTATTCCTCTTTATTTTCCGCAGTCCCGTCGGCGTTTTCCGTCGTTTCTGCCGCGGTTTCCGCGGGCTTTTCTTCCGTCGCGTACACGTCGATGCTCTTATCGTCGGTAGTATCGATCTTCGGTTTTCTCACTCTCGTGGCTTCTCTTTCTGCCGCAAGCTTGGCTTTCTTTTTATGCGAAATCACGATGGGAAGCGTAATGCCCGTAATCACCGCAATCGCACCCGCCGCAACGGCAATCGAAACCCACACGTTTTTCGCCGTAGACCAGGCGCCGTCGTCGGAAGATAAATCGGGCAGCGGCTTCACGAAATCTGTGCGCCATATTTTTTCAATCGCTTCCGCGTCCGATTTCTTCATCGCGCCGATGCGGTTGATAAAGTAAGTTTCCCTATCGTAATATTCGTCGCCGTCTTTAAACTTCGTCGCAAAATCATTTTCGCCGTGCGCCGTATGATTTCTGAACGCCGCGATTTCCGCCTGCGCATATTCGCCGTAGCGATAGTAATCCTTATAGCCCTGCTTTTTCGCCTCTTTCAAAAATTCGTCGTACGCCGTCAGCTCGCCCGTACGGAAATAATACTGCAGCGCAAGTTTCAGGCTTTCGCCGTCGTCGCCCGTATCCGCACAGTCGGAAAAATAATCCGTAACGGAAGTATACTTTTCGTTCAACGCTTTCAGTTCCGCCGCCGTCATCGCGCCGTTTTCGCCGCTGCCGCTTAAATCCGCCGTATAAATATAGTCGAAAGACTGCGAACCGAACGACTGCGCGTTGCAATAGAACAGCGTATTTTCCGCAAATTCGGGCTTATACCAGGAATCGTTCCACTGCACGGCAGGAATTTTCGCGGGGGAATATTCCGCGTCTCTGTTGTCCTCGTCGCCGATCAAAAGGTTCTTGCGGTAAGCGGAAGCCGCGCCGTCGTATTTCAGGCGGTACAGATTGTTCCCGGCATCCGCCGAAGAGTAATAGTACAGATATTCGCCTTCCGTTTTCCACAGCGTTGCGGAACTCGCCACCGTTTCGGCAAGCCGTTCGCCGTCCTCGATAAGCGTACCGTCCGCGCTCACTTCCGTTCTGCAGATATAGTTGTTCGAAACGTACAGATACGCAAGGTTGTCGCCCGTTTCGTAGTAAATCGCGCTTGCCGAAGCGTTCGTCGAATCGTCCGCCACTCTGAATAATTTTTCGGCGTTCGCCGTTACCGTGTTCCAGCCGCTCTTCGTCTGCTCGTCTTTAAAGGTATATACGGGCGTATCGTCGGAAAGGCTTCCCTTGCGGGTAAAAAGCACTCTGCCGCCCTTGTACGAAAGCACCGCGTAGGTGTAAGAAGCGTGCCCGTTGTTCTCGTCCGCGTCGTTGAACGTCGTTTTTTCATCCTGCGGATCGATGCCGCCTCTGCCGTCCAGAACCAGTCTGCCGAGATTCACGTACGGGTACTGCGCAATATCTCCGCCGTCGAAATCCGCGTTGTTCTTCACAAGGCTCGCTTTGTCGAACGCGTATTCTTTATATTCGCCCGCGCCGTCTTTCACGGTATACGCGGCTTTGTCCGCGTTCGTTTTTGCGGTGGCTTCGGGGGAAACGCGGTACAACTGATTGTAGCCGAATTTGCCCGCGTCCGCCGTCATCGCGGTGGGCACTTTCATCAGATAGTACACGCTGCCGTTTTCAAGGTTTTCGGTATCGAAATAATAATTCTCGGCGCCTTTCACCAAAAGCGTGGTAACGCCCGTATCCGTGTTGAACGAATAGAGGTTGCTGCTTTGCACGTACATGCAGTACACCACGCCGTCCGCGCCCTTCACGAAACGGTACGAAACCGTATTGTCCGAAAGACGGAACAGATACTTGTCCGCTTCCTTTTTCGAAGAGGTTCCGTCCAGCTTCACTTTCTTGAACGAAAGCCAGGAAGTGGAAACGGTGCCGTCCTTTTCCTTTTCGTTGGTGGGCGAAGCGAAATACACGTAATTATCGTAAATGAATACGCCGCCGTCGTAATTCTGCGCCACGAACAGCGAAGGCACCACGCACTCCGCCGCGCCGTACGATTTTGCTTTCAACGCCGATTTCGCAATGCGATACAGCGCGCCTTTCTGCACTTTGCCGTAGGTGTTATCCGCCGAAGCTTCCGCCGCGCCGTTGATAAAGTATACGTAATCCCCCGTTTCCACAAGGAACCCGCCGTTGGAAGTAACCTTGTCGCTTGTGGTATCCGCCTGAGCGGGCGGCGTGAAATCGCTGCCAGCGCAGGAAGCGAGCGTTGCCGCCGAGCACGCAAGCGTAGCCATAGCCAGAAGCACGGTAAGTTTTTTCTTCAAACTCCGCATATATAAGATCATTCTCCTTCAAAAGTGTAAATCGGAATCCGTCTGCGGCATAAATCCGTGCGGATTTACGGCAAACTCATATTCCGACGATACTAACGCATATTCTATTATATATCAAAACGGCGATTAAAGCAAACAAAAACGACTACCTTTACGTATTTTTAATCGAATTTTCCCCGTTTTTTCTTTTTTCTTCCGCTCTTTTTTAATTTTCCCGTTCATTTTTTTTCACGGTGATTCTTTATGGAAAATTTCGGTCTTTTAAAATTTTTAAAATCTCCCTACCCCGCCGGGCGGGAAACGCCGCCCGGACCGCCGCCCGGAAACGCCTTGAAAAATCCGCCCGGAAACAGCGAAAAAACGCCGGAAATCGCCGAAAAAAACGTTGAAAACAAGGTAAAAAACGCCGGAAATACAATCAAAAACGGCGAAATTTACCTCGATTTTATGGAAAAACAACGTAATTTAAGCAATAAAATCGGCAAAAAATAACAACTTTTTGCCGATTTTTAACGTGTTTTTTTAATTTTCAGGCTGTTTTTTCAAGCTGTTTTTTTACAAGCCGTCGCCCTCGGTTTCTTCTTCCAGCTCTTCTTCCTCGCGGACGATTTCCTCTTCCTTGTTTTCCTCGTCCGGCATTTTATTCCACGCGCCGCCGCGATAGAAAATTATGGAAAGCACCGCGGAAACGCACCAGCCGCACGGCCATGCCATCCAGATGCCCGTTGTTCCGAGCGGCGTGAGCGCAAGCACTTCGGCAAGCGCCACGCGCAGAATCAGATCGGTAAACGTGGCGATCATGAACTGCTTCATCATGCCGCTGCCGCGCAGCACGCCGTCGGCAACCAGTTTCGCCGCGATGACGAAATAGAACGGCGAAATCACCCGCAGGAACGTGAGCCCCGTTTTCAGCGCCATGCCGCTTACGTCGTCCAGAAAAGCGTACATCAGATACTTGCCCGCGATGAGATACAGCGCGCAGACGGGAACACAGATGATCCACACGATGGCAAGCCCCGCACGGAAGCCCTGCTTCACGCGCGCGTGCTTCCCCGCGCCCATATTCTGCGCGGTGTAATTCGAAATGCCGTTGCCCAGCGTAGTGAGCGAAGTTACCACCATATTGTTGAGTTTTACCGCCGCGGAATACCCCGCCATTACTTCCGAACCGAACGTATTGATGACCGACTGAATTACGATATTGCCCACCGAAATGAAGCTCTGCTGCAAGATACTGGGCACGGCGATCACCGCCACCTTGCCGAGAATCGCAAACGAGAACAGCTTCGTTTTTTCGCCCGCGCCGATTTTTTTCAGACGGAGCACGACGAACAGCACCGCAAGCACGCAGCTGACGCCCTGGCAGAGGAACGTTGCCCACGCGACGCCCGCGACGCCCATTTTAAACGCCGCGACGAACAGAATATCCATACCGATATTCGCAACGGACGAGCAGGCAAGAAAAACAAACGGCGTTTTAGAATCGCCGAGCGCCGAGAAAATGCCGGTGGCGATATTATAAAAGAACACGAACGGCAAGCCGTAAATGTAAATATCGAGATATAACTTCGAATCGGCGAAAATGTTTTCCGGCGTGTTGATCAGGCGCAGCAGCCCGCCGCAGAAAATCGAGCCGAACAGCATTAAAACGCCGCACAGCACGCCACCCGCGATAAGCGACGTGTACACGCTTGTTTTCATTTCGCCGTACTTCTTCGCGCCGAAAAAATTGGATACCACGACGGAGCAACCGATATTGCAGCCGAACGCGAACGCGATGAAAATCAACGTGATTTCGTAGCTGTTGCCCACCGCGGCAAGCGCGTCGTTGCCGATGAATTTCCCCGCCACGAAGCTATCCGCAATGTTGTACAGCTGCTGAAAAATGATACTGCCGAACAGCGGCAGACAGAACTTCCACAGAACGCTTGACGGTTTTCCGCTTGTAAGATCTTTATTCATGCCGCACGCCCCGTCCTTTCGTTCTTTCCGTTTTCCGCCTGCGGCTTATTATCTTTGCCGTCGCGTTTATCCGCATTGCCGCCGTAAAGCGCTTCGTCCTTTTTCTCTTCCGATTTTTCGGCTTTCAGCACAAAGCTCCAGAACGCGACAACGGTGCCCGCGATATAAAAGACGAGCGGCACGCCCGCTCCCCGCCCCGTGGCATGCGCCAGCGCGCCGAAGAAAAAGCCCGCCGCGAACGTTGCGCCGAACACGGGCGGAATAAACCCTTTTTTCGTTTTCAGCTGCAGTATGACGTCCGCCAGAAACGGCAACATACAAAACGTCGCCGCCAGACATTCGAACAACCTATCCATAAATACACCTCGTTTTTACCTGATTTTTGCTTGACATTCAAACAAGCACACAGTATAATACAATACGTAAAATATGTAAAATGTATTTTTTTACGTTAATCCATATCAAAAACGTATTGTTTAAGACGAGGATAAAACGATGGATATCAACTACGAATATTACAAGATTTTTTATAATGTTGCGAAATACGGCGGTTTTACCGTCGCCGCGGAAAAAACGTATTCGAATCAGCCCAACCTGACGCGCACGATTAAAAAGCTGGAACAGGAACTGGGCGTGGCGTTGTTTTACAAGGCGGGCAGAAACGTACGCCTGACGCCGGAAGGCGAAGAATTGTACGCGCGCATCAGAGTCGCCGTGGAACAGATAGAAAACGCCGAACGGGAAATTTCGGAATTTTCCGCGCTGGAAGGCGGGTATATCTCGGTGAGCGCCAGCGAAGCGGCTTTGCACAAGGTGCTGCTGCCCGCCCTCGGCGCGTATAAAAAAGCACACCCGAAAATCACTATTCTGCTTTTCAACCACTCCTCGCCGCAGGCGCTTGCCGCGCTGAAAAACGGGCAGTGCGAAATTGCCGTGATTTCCGTTGCCGAAACGTTTGACCCGGCTTTCGAATATTACAAAATCGCCGATTGCGCCGACGTGCCCGTATGTGCCAAAGATTACCCCGCGGACGCGGAAAAAACGTATACGCCGGCGGAACTGTGCGCGTTTCCGCTGATTACGCTGGGCAGACAGACCGCCTCTTACGATTCGTATACCGACTTTTTCCGCATGCGCGGCATCGACTTCCGCCCCGAAGTGGAAGTAGCCACCGCCGACCAGATACTGCCCATTGTGGATTACGGGCTGGGCGTGGGGCTGGTGCCGGACGTGTTTTTGAAAAAGGCTTCGACGAAATACCGTCGGCTGAAAACGGATACTCCCCTGCCCAGCCGTTCGATTTATCTTGTGCGGCGTGCGAAACAGCCCGTGAGCGCCGCCACGAAATCGTTTATCGGCTTGCTTTTACGCCTTGCCGCCGAAAAAAACAAACAGTAGTGAAACCATTGAAAAAACGCATATATACCCCGAAAAACGCCGTTTTAAACGGCTTTTTTTATATTTTCCGCTGCTTTGAAAATTTTAAAACTTTTCGTAAAATACGTGTTTAAACGGGCGGAAACGTATTTATAATAATAAGCGAAGAACGAAAGGAAAGGCGCGATGAAAGAGAGCGCAAAACCGTTCGGGCTTCGGAAATCGATTTGAATTTAAGGAGATGAATTATTATGAAAAACTATTTGCAGAACAGAAATAACAATCATATGGAGCATACTTCTTTATTTGACGTACTGGACGATTTCTTCCGCCCCGTGTTTGCGGACGAAGCCGATTATCTGAAATCGAACATCAGCGAAACCGACAAGGATTATCGCCTGGAAGTGGCGGTGCCCGGATTTACGAAAGAACAGATTAAACTTTCTTTGGAAAACGGGTATCTGAACGTTGTATGTTCGAAGAAAGAAAAGGAAGGCGGCAACGAAGCGAACGGCGAAAACGCCAAGAAGGAAAACAAGGTGTACAGACGGAAGGAAATTTCCGAATACTCTTCGCGCAGCTTCTACGTTGGCGACGACGTTTCGAAAGAGGACATCAAGGCGAAGTACGAAAACGGCATTCTGTCTTTGGTAATCCCGAAAGTAACGCAAAAATTGCCCGAAAGATCGTATATTGCGATTGAGTAAGCACGGGAAGCTAAATTCGGCTAAGTAAATTTTTCGCCCGGGGGATTGCGGAAAAGCAATCCCCCGGGCGAAGTTTTTTATGTCTGTTTGAAAATTGCCGAGCGGTTTTTGAAACTGCCCCGTTGTTTGAATTTTTTTTGTATAGAAAACAAGTTACGCCCCTTGATTGAAAATTTCTGAAAGAAAAATTTCAATCAAAAATGGGCTTCGCGTAATATGCTACGCCCCTCATTCGTCAAGGCTTTGCCTTGCCACCTTCCCCCCAAGGGGAAGGCTTGACATAAGGCTGAAATTTTTTACTCTTTATTTTCTTTATTTTTACTCATTATTTTCTTTATTTTTTATCCGCAAGGGCGTTGAAACGCTTGATGATGTTAATCTCTTTCGGATCGTACGGGTGGAAGTTTTTACGATATAATTCGTGCTGCCATTTCGTGAAATCGAAATCTACGTCCGGGTTTTCTTCCGCTTTTTTCCACAGTCCGTCCCACGGTTCGGTGGTGTACGTTTTTCCCTGCACGAAACCCCAGCAATAACAGCCGACGCGCTCTATCATCATCAGCGGGTAAATTTCCTGCACGGTGTTATGATTGCAGCGGTTGAGCCACTCCGTTACGATGACGGGGCGCTTGTAATACTTTTTGAACGTGTACAAATCCGTTAAAAATTTTTCGTACTTCGAATAGGAATGGAACGAAATAAAATCGGAAAGCGCGTACGCCGTCTTTTCCACCTCGTTTTTCAATTCTCCGTTTTCGCGCACGCCCCAGTACACGTCTGCAGCCAACGGCTGCTCGGGATCAAGCGAGCGGACGAGCGCGAACAGCTCGCGCAGCAACGGAATCGAACGTTCGCCGATGGCGGCGCCCGGTTCGTTTTCGATATTCCAAGCCAGAATCCGGTTGTCGGCGCGGTACTTTTTCACAACGCGCTCCGCCATTTCCATGAATATCGGCTTGATTTCCGGATATTCCGTATAATGTTTGTACGCGTGTTCCGCCATCAGCTTATCCTGCAATTCGTAATCGCGGTTGAAATGGTTGTAATATTCTTTCTGCGCGCCGAGTTCTTTCGCTACGAATTTGTCGCCGTAAGGCAGATCTTCTTCGTACGCAAGCACAAGCATTACGCTGTGATGATACTTCGCGCAAAGCGAAATATAGCTTTCCAGCGTTTGCATGAACTCTTCCGGTTCTTTATAATATACGTCGAAATTGCACCACAGCCGCACCGTGTTGAACCCCGTTTCTTCGCTGAGTTTCAATTCCGTTTCCGCCGTTTTCAGATGCTCTTCTCTTCCGAACGACTGCCACATATCCAGGCGGTTAATACAGTCCGATGGCAAAAAGTTGGTGCCGCGCAGCCACGGCTGCGATTTGTACCATTCGTTAATTTCCTGTTCCGTCCACTGTCTTTTCATTGTTGTTTCTCACTATTGTTCAGAAAACATTGCGCCCCTTTGTTTGAAATTTGGACGTATAAAAAACAAGAAACACCCCTCATCACCTTGCTTCGCAAGGAGCTTCCCCCCAAGGGGAAGCCTTGACGAAGGCAAGGATTACCCTTTTTGCCGAAGAAAATTTTGTAAGCAAAATTTTATGCAGGCAAGAGGGGAAGCCGCAACATAAGGTGAAATTAAAACTTATCCTCTATCGTCTGCTAACGCAGACACTTTCCCCAAAGGGGAAAGCAAGAAGGCGATAATTACTTTTTATCGGCGAGGGCGTTGCAGTGCCTGATGGTGTTGATCTCGCGGGGATCGTACGGGTGCAGGTTTTTGCGGTATAACTCGTGCTGCCATTTCGTGAAATCGAAATCTACGTCCGGATTGCTTTCCGCCTGTTTCCAGAGAGCTTCCCACGGTTCGGTGGTGTACGTTTTCCCCTGCACGAAGCCCCAGCAATAGCAACCCACGTTTTCGATAAGCATCAGCGGATAAATTTCCTGCACGGTGTTATGGTTGCAACGGTTGAGCCACTCCGTTACGATAATCGGGCGTCTGAAATACTTTTTCAGCGTGTAAATGCCCGTTAAAAATTTTTCGTACTTCGAATAGGAATGGAACGAGATAAAATCGGAAAGTTCGTAAGCTTTCGCTTCCGCTTCCGTTATGAACGTGCCGTCTTCATTGATGCCGATCCATACGTCCGCCGCCAGCGGCTGCACGGGATCGAGCGAGCGTACAAGCGCGAACAGCTCTTCCTGCAGTTTTACCGCGCGGCTGCCGATGGTGATGCCCGGTTCGTTTTCCACGTTCCAAGCCAGAATCCGGTTGTCGGCGCGGTACTTTTTCACAACGCGTTCCACCATTTCCATATAAATCGGCTTGATTTCGGGATATTCCGTATAATGTTTGTACGCGTGTTCCGCCGTCAGCTTATCCTGCAGTTCGTAATCGCGGTTGAAGTGGTTGTAATATTCTTTCTGCGCGCCGAGTTCTTTCGCTACGAATTTGTCGCCGTAAGGCAAATCTTCTTCGTACGCAAGCACGAGCATTACGCTGTGATGATACTTCGCGCAAAGCGAAATATAGCTTTCCAGCGTTTGCATGAACTCTTCCGGTTCTTTATAATATACGTCGAAATTGCACCACAGCCGCACCGTGTTGAACCCCGTTTCTTCGCTGAGTTTCAATTCCGTTTCCGCCGTTTTCAGATGCTCTTCTCTTCCGATCGACTGCCACATATCCAGGCGGTTAATACAGTCCGATGGCAAAAAGTTGGTGCCGCGCAACCACGGCTGCTTTGCGTACCATTCGTTGATTTCCTGTTCCGTCCACTGTCTTTTCATTGTTGTTTCTGTTTCTCCCTGACGATTTTTACCGCCCCTTTCCGCCGCCCGGCGGCATCGGCTTTATCCGAAAACGAAAGCTTCCGACGAGGCTACGTTTATTATACGATACGAGGAAAAATTTGTCAAGCGCAGACGAACGGAAAATGTGAAAAAGAAACAAACTCCCGAAAGCTACGAAAGATAATTCCGCAAAATTCTCACACGAAGCGGCGGGCTTCGATATAATACTTTTTGCGCGCGGCGGTAAGCTTTTCGATGCGGGCGTAATCGGACGAGGTGTGCAGGATATAATCGTTGCCGAGATAAATCGCCACATGTCCCACGCGCTCCGTGCCCGTGTTGTAATAGCGCGAAGCGTTGGTGAAATAGATGCAGTCGCCGCGGGAAAGCTCGCTTTTCTTTACGGCTTTGCCCTCTTTTACCTGCAACCGTGTGGTGGTGCCGAGAAGTTTATTCGCGCCGAGATAAAACACATACTGCGTGAGCGAAGAACAATCGAACGCGTTTACGGTGAAGCCGCGCTGAAAATTGCCCGCGCCGTCGTGCAGGCGCACCGCGCCGAACACGTACGGCGTGCCGAGAAGTTTATACGCCTCTGCCAGTACCCGTTCCACGGCGGCGTTATCGCTTTTTTCCAGCGTGAACTCTCTGGCGTACGTTGCGGAAAGATATACTTTTTTGCCGCGGTAATACACGCAGTACCAGTTTCCCGTTTTTTCCGCCACCGCATACGAAGTATCTTTTTCCGCCGAAGCCACCGCTTTGTAGCCGCTGCCCGCGCCCGAACGGAGATTTACGCCGCTGCCCGTGCAGATTATGTACAGTTGCAGATTTTGTTGCGGCTGCGGTTTTTCGGGTTCCGTCGGCGCGCCGGGCTCGGCGGGCTGTTCCGGGGAAGAAGGTCCTTCCGGCGTATCGCCCGGAGGTTCCGGTTGCTGCGGGGTATCGGGCGATTCTGCGGGATTATCCGGGGGAGAATCGGGCGTATCCGGGGATTCGGACGGCTGCGTTTCGCCCTGCGGCGGCGCGGCGGTAATATGCCCGGCGCGGTATGCCGCGGCAAGCGAATATGCGGGAAGAACGGTAAAGCACGCGGCAAGAATCAGCGCCGCGGCGATTTTCATGCGTTTCATTTGTGTTGCCTCCGTTTTTTGGGTTTAAAAGCATTGTAACATGCGGCGGCGCGGTTTGCAAGGCACAAAATTTGCCCGATAAGGAAAATTTCGGCAACGCGGGAAAAAAAGCGACGTTTTTTTCCATTTCTGCCTTCGATTTTCCGCCGCGGCGCATAACGCGCTTGCTTTTTTCCGTAAAACGTAGTATAATATTTTACGGATATTTCCAAGACGGAAGGAGCGCGGCAGAAACGTGCGGAACACACAGATGAAAAACGAAACGACAGTAAAAATCGCGGGAGAAACGGAAAGAGGGACCGCGCTTTGCGACGCGCTGAAAAGCGCCAGAAGCGAACAGAACGTGAAAGCGGAATTTTACAACGCCGTGGGCATAGGCGAAGCGCAGGTAAAAGGCGATACGTTCAGCGGCGTGCTTTTCGTATTCCGTAAAGAAAAGAAAATTTCCGCCGCCCGCCTTTCTTCGATGCTGGCGCAGGCGCTGTATACGGTGCGGAAAATCCGCTACGAGGAAACGGAGCGGATGCTGCCCGAAAGAATCTGCGGCGTGTGCCGCGAAGAAGCCTTTCTTGCTTCCACGCAGGATTTTTCGGCGTTCTGCGGAAAACGCGCCGGCAACGACTACGACTGGGACAGAACCCCCGCTTCCCCCTGCCCCGTTTTAACGCGCGATTTGCTCTCTTCGCCGCAGTTGTGCCGCGTGCGGGTGTATTCCCTCGGAAAAGCGGGCGAAGAAAAGGCGTTCCGCGCGGCGCTGGCGGGCGCGTGCGGGGAACAGCTTTCGATGTTTCCGAAAGAGAAAAAGCCGATTACGGAAGAAAATTTCGAACGGGTGTACGAATACTGGGCTTCCTTATTTTCCTTTTACCTCGACGGCAGGCGCGGCGAAAAGAAGCTTGCCGAATACTTTCTGGCGGACGCGCTGCGCGGCGGCGCGCCGAACAAAAACGGGCGCGTGGAGTTTCTGCTGGAAAGCGGAAAGGAAACGCACCGCCTGCCCGTGTACGAATATAACTATTTCTGGAGCGTGTACGACCGCGTACAGGACGAAACCACGGCGTTTTCGCTGCGGAGAAAAATCGACCGCCTCGGCGAGGACGAAAGCCGCAGAATGCAGGGCGAATTTTACACGCCGCCCGTATTTGCGCAGAAAGCGTACGGGTACCTCGAACGGGTGATAGGCAAGCGTCGGCTGGAAAGCGGCGAATACCGCGTATGGGATATGGCGGCGGGCAGCGGCAACCTTGAATTTACTCTGCCCGCGGCGGTACTGCCCTACACCTACATTTCCACGATAGGCGAAGAGGACGCGATGTACTGCCGGCGCGTATTCCCTTATTCCACCGTGTTTACCTACGATTATTTAAACGACGACGCGGAACTCTTATTTGAAAAACGGCGCAGGCAGAGGCTTGCCGAAAGCACGTTTAACCCCGATTACGGCGATAATCCGATGCGTTCCGCCCTGCTTTCTTTAGACGAACGGAACGAAGAGAAAGAAAAGCTTTCCGCCGGCGCGCCCGAAGAAGAAAAGCCGTGGAAAATGCCCGAAAATTTACGGAAAGATCTGGAAAACCCGAAACTGAAATGGCTGATTTTTATCAATCCGCCGTTCGCTACCAGCAACACTACCTCTTTAACGCAGGGAAAAACTTCGAAAACGGGCGTTTCCGATACGGCGGTGAGAAAAGAAATGCTTGCCCGCGGGCTGGGCGAAACGGGCAGAGAGTTGTTCTCGCAGTTTTTATTCCGCATTTCCGAAGAATTTGCGGGCAAACCGGCATACCTCGGCTTGTTTTCCACGCTGAAATACCTGAACGCGCCGAACGACGAGAAACTGCGCGAACAGGCGTTCAGATACACGGCGGAGCGCGGATTTTTATTTTCTTCCGAAAACTTCGCGGGAAGCAAGGGAAAATTTCCCGTGGCGTTCATCGTGTGGAACCTCGCGAAAGAAAAGCCGATAGAAAAACAGCGGCTGTGCCTGGACGTGTTTAACATGCAGGCGGAAAAGGTGGGCGTGAAAAAGGTGGAAACGGGCGCGTTCAAGCCGCTTTCTTCCTGGGTGAAACGCCCGAAAAACACACAGGTATTTCCCCCGTTTACGGGCGCGTTCGGCATCGGCGAGGGCAACGCCGACGTGCGCGACAGAGTGGCGGACGGGTTCTTATGTTCGCTGATGTGCTGCGGCAACGATTTTCAGCACCTGAACCAGACGGCTTTATTTTCCGGTCCGCAGGCTTCGGCGGGTTCGTATTCGGTGGTGAAAGCGAATTTCGAACGGTCGATGGCGATTCACGCGGCGCGGAGGCTGGCAACCCCTACCTGGTCGAACAACCGCGACCAGTTCCGCGCGCCGGAGGGAGAACTGCCGAGAAGTTTTTATACGGACTGCGCGGTGTGGAGCGCGTTTGCCGATTCGGATAACTGCTGTTCGTTTGAAAACATACAATACAAAGGAAACAGCTACCGCGTGCGCAACAACCTCTTCCCCTTTTCGATTGCAGACGTGGAACAATGGGGCGTGCCGCTCGGTTCGGCGGAAAAAAGCGAAGGCGAATCTTTCTTTTTTGTATGGCTGAAAGGAAGGAGGCTTTCCGCGGACGCGGCGGCGGTGATGAAAAAGGCGCGCGCGTTTTACGAATACTGTTACGTGAACCAGCTGGCGCCCATCTGGGACGCGGGATACATGCAGCTGAAAAACGCCGTAGCCGAAGACGCCGAAGGGAAAAAACTGCTTGCCGCGCTGAAAGCCGCGCACAAGAAAATGAGCGTGAAGCTTTTAAAAGACGTGATTGCCTGCGGGATGATTCCGGAGGACGTGCAGTACTTCGACGGGGTGCCCTACGAAGAGGAAGTCTGAGGTGAAAAAATGTCGGAACTGGATTTATTGAAACTGATGCAGAAATACGAAGGCGAAATTGAAGCGGCGGATTTTACGCCGCAGGAGCTGAAAGAACTTTTAGAGCGGATGAACGACGGCGGAGAACTTACGGACGGAAAGCCGATGACGAAAGAAGAATTCAAGCGGAAATACTTTGATTATTACGACGACGTGAAAGATTCTTCTTTGAAAAAACAGGACTGGTGAGCGCGTATGGCGGTTACATCGGACAACGGCTATAAACCGAACGGCGGGATGCGCGGCGGAGCGCGGGCGTACAGGCACGTAATTTTCGACGCGGACGATACGCTGTTGCGTTACCGCGATGACGAGCGCGGCGCGTTTTCGAGATTGTTCGCGCGCCACAACGTTGCGGCGGACGACGAACTGCTGGCGTTTTCCAACGCCGTATCCGAACGGATATGGACGGAAACCGGCTTATACGACGTGCACTCCCCTGCCATTCAGCGGGAATACCACACGCTTTACCGCGCGCACGTGGAGCATGTTTTTGCGGAAATCATCGGTTATCTTGCGACGCGGGGCTTTTTTGTGCAGGGCGCGGACGCGAAAAAGTGGCGGGACGAATTTTTAAAGGAGCTGGAAACCGGCGGAAACCTTATGGACGGCGCCGCGGAAACGCTGACGGAGCTCAAACGCCGCGGCTACGCCGTTTCGATTGCCACCAACGGGCTGACGGCGATACAGATCGGGCGGACGAAGCCGCTTTGCGGGCTGTTCGACAATCTGTTCGTATCGGAAGCGCTTTGCGCCATCAAACCGACGGCGGAGTTCTTTCAGCGGCTGCTTGCGGGACTCGGCGCAAAAAAGGAAGATTGCCTGTTTGTGGGCGATTCGCTTGCTTCGGACGTGGCGGGCGCGAACGGCGCGGGCATCGATTGCTGCCTTTTCGACCCCTGCGGAAAATATTCCGCGGGCGGCAATGCGGTCGGCGCGGGTAATGCGGACGTGAAGCGACCGTGCAATGCGGCGCCGGATTATACGATTACAAAGCTGACGGATCTTCTCCGCCTGCTGTAAAGGAAGTGATTTTTATGGGAATGTTGCGAAAAAAATTCGTTGCGGCGGCGATTGCCGTTTTTCTGGCGGCTGCGCCCGCGGAAATTGCTTTGGCACAAAAAGACGCGGCGGCGGAAAACACTGCCGCCGAGGCGGAAAGCGCGACGGACGAACAGCCCGGAACGGGAAAATTCGATCATCCTTTCGAACAGCCGGAAGGCATGGAAGCCGAGGACATCGGAGTGAAAACAGGCGATCAGGGCGATACGCACGGATTTGACCATAACAGCGCCGTAGCGGCGCTTTGCATCGGAGGCATTGCGGCTGTGGCGGCGACCGCCGTGGCTTTGTACTTATCGAAAAAGCGCAAAAAAGAAGAGGCGCAGAAAGCGGCTTTGCACGAGCGCAGGCTACTGAACGCAGCCGAGGCGTTTATCGCGAAAAATCCCGTGCTGTACGCGGATATGGCGGACATGCTGCGTACGAGGAAGTGCCGCATGATTTACGCGCGCGAGGACGGCGTATTCTTCCGCGACGACGACGGATTTTACGAAAACGGCACGTATGTGTTTGCGGCGAAGGACGAAACCGCGGCACGGAAAATTCTTCTGCTGTTTCCCGAAGAATACGAGGACGTGAAAAACAGCGCGTTTGTCTGCCACGGCAAAAAGCAGGCGGAATTCTGCCGTTCCTTTTTCGGGTTCGACCGCGTTACGGAATGTTATCAGGTAACGTACACGCCGCCCGCGCCGCTGCCTTTAAAAGGCGCGCTGCGCTTTGAAAAGGCGGGCGAAAAGCAGCTGCAAACGATTATTGAAACGTACGACAGAGAGTCGCCCGAATCGCTGAAAAAATTAGTGGCGGCGAAAAAAATAAACTGCGCTTACGCGACGGATGCGGATGAGGACGGTAACGCGCGGGGAAATTTTGTGGGGTATATCGGGCAGCACCCCGAAGGCAGCATGGGGCTTCTGCTGATTTTTCCCGAATATCGGCGGCACGGGTATGCCGAGGAGCTGGAAAGTTACCAGATCAACGAGATCCGCGCCGAAGGACGCACCCCCTACGCGCACATTATTACGGACAACTTCAAATCGATTTCGCTGCAAAAAAAGCTCGGCGCGAACGTGGCGGACGACCTTGTGATATGGATGAGCCGTTCGGACAGAGAAAAAAAATAAAAAATTTTTTATTCCGAACGGATTTTTCCCCTTTCAAAACGTTGACGGCACGGCGCGCGCGTGCTATAATAAACATACAAAATCGGTATGGATTTTTCTGAGTACATCTCACTTTTCGCCATACGCCCCTCTTTTTGCGGGCGTGCGGCGATTTTTTTCAAGGAGGTCTTTTTTATGACGAACGAAGTGCTGGAAACGATTAAAAAACGCAGAAGCGTGCGGGCATACAAGCCCGACGCCGTGCCGCAGGAGCTGCTGGACGCCGTTCTGGAAGCGGGCACGTACGCGCCGACCGGGCGCGGGCAGCAGTCCCCCGTGATAATTGCGGTGAGCGCGGCGGAATACCGCAAAAAAATCGCGGAACTGAACGCCGCGGTGATGGGAAGAGACGGCGACCCGTATTACGGCGCGCCGACGGTGATTCTGGTGCTGACGGACAAAGATTCGGCTACGGGCGTTGAGGACGCGAGCTGCGTGCTGGAAAATATGATGCTCGCCGCCGCTTCGCTGGGGCTGGGAACGGTGTGGGTGCACCGCGAACGCGAAATTTTCGAAAGCGAAGCGGGCAAAAAATTACTTGACGAATGGGGCGTGAAAGGCAATCTGCGGGGCGTGGGAAGCATTGCGATAGGCTATGCCGCCGCCCCCGCAAACAAAGCCGCAGCAAGAAAAGCCGACTATATTTATAAAATTCAGCCTTCCGACGGCGCGGTGTACAGATGAAAAAAATTAAAATTTCAAGCGAAATCACTTACTTCCTGGCAATCGCTTTATTGTCGCTTGCCGTGGCGATTCTCTCCGCGGCGGACTTCGGTATTTCGATGATCGTTGCGCCCGCGTATCTGTTAAGCCTGAAAACGGGCGTTTTCAGCTTCGGACAGGCGGAATACGCGATACAGGCGGGGCTGTTTATCGTGCTTTGCCTTGTGTTGCGGCGCTTTAAACTTGTGTATCTTTCCTCGTTTATCACCTGCCTCGTGTACGGTGCGGCGCTGGATTTGTGGCGGCTTATCCCCTTTTTCAACCCCGCCGTAACCGCGCCCGGAAGCATGGCGACGCCGCTCCGCGTTGCGATGTATATCTCAGGCGTGCTTCTGACTTCGTTTTCCGTGGCGCTGTTTTTCAAAAGCTATCTGTATCCGCAGGTGTACGACTTTTTCGTGAAAGCCGTTTCCGAGCGGTATAAAGTAAAGCTTTCCGCGTTGAAAACCGGCGTGGATTTATCGCTGCTTGCAACAAGCGTGATTATGTCGCTTTGTTTCTTTAAAAAATTCGTCGGCATCGGGTGGGGAACGTTGATTATGGCGCCGATTAACGGCACTCTGATCGGACTGTTTTCGCGTTTTTTGGATAAAACGTGCGATTTTCCGCCGCGGTTTCAAAAATTCGCCGCGCTGTTTGCGCTGGAAGAAAGCCCCTCCCCGGCGGCTTGCGCAAACGCCGACGTTGCGGAGATTTCCGGGAAACATGACGGGAATTAACGACGTTAGTTTTGCCAAAAAAGATTTCCCGCACGATTTACGTGCGGGAAATCTTTTTTCTAATATATAATTCCGTTTTGTTTTATCGTTTAAAATTCAAGCTTTTCTTCGATATAGGCGATCGCTTCGTCTACCGATACGCGGATTTGTTCCATCGTGTCGCGGTCGCGCACGGTTACGGTACCGTCCTCTGCCGTCTGGAAATCTACGGTTACGCAGTACGGCGTGCCGATTTCGTCCTGACGGCGGTAACGCTTGCCGATGGAACCCGTGAGATCGTACGTGGCGGAGAATTTTTTGCGCATTTTCGCGTAGATTTCGTCCGCTTTTTCCGCCAGACCTTTCTGCAACGGCAACACGGCGCATTTGTACGGCGCAAGCGCGGGATGCAGGTGCAATACCACGCGGACGTCGTTCTTTTCTTTATCCACCACTTCCTCGTCGTAAGCGTCCGTTAAAAACGCCAGCACGACGCGGTCTGCCCCCAGCGACGGTTCGATAACGTACGGCACGTATCTTTCGTTCGTTACGGGATCGGTGTAATCGAGCGGTTTGCCGCTCTCTTTGGCATGCTGCGAAAGATCGTAATCCGTTCTGTCCGCAATACCCCACAGTTCGCCGCGGCCGAACGCGAAATCGTATTCGAAATCGGTGGTTGCCTTGGAATAGAAGCACAACTCTTCGGGCGAATGATCGCGAAGGTGCAGGTGATTTTCGTTCATGCCGAGGGAAAGCAGCCAGTTTTTGCAGAAATCTTTCCAGTAGCCGAACCATTCGAGGTCGGTGCCGGGCTTGCAGAAAAATTCAAGTTCCATCTGTTCGAATTCGCGCAGGCGGAAAGTGAAATTTCCGGGCGTGATTTCGTTGCGGAAAGATTTGCCTACCTGACCGATGCCGAACGGTACGCGCATACGCGTGGAACGCTGCACGTTTTCGAAGTTCACGAAAATGCCCTGCGCCGTTTCCGGGCGGAGATAGATGGTATTCGTGGTATCTTCCGTAACGCCCTGAAACGTTTTGAACATCAGATTGAATTTGCGGATGGGCGTGAAATCGGATTTGCCGCAGACGGGGCAGGGAATTTTATGCTCCGATACGAACGCCTGCAATTCGTCGGAATCCATGCCTTCCACCGAGATTTTGAGATTGTGCTTTTCTACGTATTTTTCCACGAGATCATCGGCACGGTGGCGCGATTTGCAGTTTTTGCAGTCCATTAGCGGATCGGAAAAGCCGCTTAAATGCCCGGAAGCTTTCCAGACGCGCGGATTCATTAAAATGGCGCAGTCCACGCCCGTATTGTACGGATTTTCCTGCACGAATTTTTTCCACCACGCCTTTTTTACGTTGTTTTTCAGCTCTACGCCCAAAGGACCGTAGTCCCACGAATTCGCAAGTCCCCCGTAAATTTCGCTGCCGGGAAAAATAAACCCTCTGTTTTTGCAAAGCGACACCAACTTATCCATCGTTACCGCACGTTTTTCGCTCATAACACCGTAATCTCCTGAATTTTTAACGATTTTTTCCGTTTTGTTTTACACAAAGCTTTTGTATATTATACCCTTTTTCGCACGTGATGTCAATAACATTTGCTCGGTTTGAACATAAAAATTTGCTCCGTAAAAAACGGGGGTACGAAGGAGAACGGAAAAAAGCGGAAATTCCGAAAAAAAACGATTTCGCGAAAAATTCTTTAAAAAACCCGTAAAAATCCGAAAAAAAACAGAAAAAATTTTTCGTTTATCGTATAATCTTATTTCATTTTTCTTTGAAAAGTGGTATAATAACTGTGTACGGGGAAAATAGACGGGAGAAAAGAAAAATTATAACGCAAAGGCGAAAAATTATGGCAGAAATTTTACAGAACCCTACGAACTTCATCGAACAGATCATCAACGAGGATATCGAAAGCGGTAAAGTGAAAGAAATTCAGACGCGCTTTCCGCCCGAACCCAACGGTTATTTGCACATCGGGCACGTAAAAAGCATGCTGGTGAACTTCGGCACGGCGAAAAAATACGGCGGCAAGTGCAACCTCTTCTTCGACGATACCAACCCTTCGAAAGAAAAAACGGAATTCGTGGAAGCAATCAAGCGCGACATCCGCTGGCTGGGGTACGACTGGGCGAAAGAAGTGTACGCTTCCGACTTTTTCGATACCATTTACGCCTATGCCGAACGCCTGATTACCGAAGGCAAGGCTTTTGTGGACGACCTTTCGCCCGAAGAAATCTCCTCTACCCGCGGCACGCTGACCGAGCCCGGAAAGGAAAGCCCCTATAAAACGCGTTCCGCGGAGGAAAACCTGAAACTGTTCCGCGAAATGCGCGACGGAAAATATGCGGACGGAGAAAAATGTCTGCGCGCGAAAATCGACATGGCTTCGCCCAACATGAACCTGCGCGACCCCGTTATTTACCGTATTCTGCACTGCGCGCACCACCGCACGGGCGACAAGTGGTGCATCTACCCGATGTACGACTACGCGCACCCCATCTGCGATTATCTGCAGGGCGTAACGCACTCCCTGTGCACGCTTGAATTCGAAGATCACCGCCCTTTATACGACTGGGTGGGCATACAGCTGGGCTTCAACCCGAAGCCGCGGCAGATTGAATTCGCGCGGCTGAACATCACGAACACGGTGATGAGCAAACGATATCTGAAAAAGCTTGTGGAAGAACATTTCGTGCACGGCTGGGACGACCCGCGCATGCCGACGATCGCCGGGCTGAGAAACCGCGGAATTCCCCCGCAGGCGCTGCTGGATTTCTGCGAAAAAGCGGGCATCGTAAAGGCGAATTCCGTATGCGAAGCGGGCTATCTGGAAGCGTGCATACGCGATAACCTGAACGAGAACGCCGAACGCGCGATGGCGGTTCTGAATCCGCTGAAAGTGGTGTTGACGAACTACGAAGGCGAAGAAATGCTGGATACGCCCCGCCACCCCCTGAAAGAAGAGCTGGGGAAGAGAAAAGTAGCGTTTTCGAAAGAAATCTACATTGACGGAAGCGATTTCGCGTTGGTTCCCCCGCCGAAATATCAGCGGCTGAAACCGGACGGGTATGTGCGGTTGAAAAACGCGTATATCATTCACTGCGACGAAGCGATTAAAAACGAAGCGGGAGAAGTTACCGAGCTGCATTGTTCGTACATTCCCGAAAGCCGTTCTTCTCACGATACGAGCGGCATCAAAGTGAAAGGCACCATACAGTGGGTGGACGGAAAAACGGGCGCGGACGCGGAATTCCGCCGCTACGGGTATCTTCTGAAAGACGCCGAATACGCCGGACAGGATTTTTCGGAACGCATGAACGAAAAGAGCGAAACTATTTGCCGCGGCAAAGCCGAGCCCTATCTTGCCGAATGCGAAAACGACAAAGCGTTTCAGCTTATGCGCGTGGGATACTTTAAAAAATGCACGGACGAAAACGGAAAGCTTGTGCTTTCGGAAATCGTTTCTCTGAAAGATAATTTCAATAAATAATTTTGTCGCAAATACGAGGCAGCCGAACGAAAAGCGGCAAGCGCCGGCGGAACGATAAGCGCCGCAAGGCGCGGGGAGGCGGACGATGAATTATACTTTACTTGCGGAAATACCGCAAGCCGTTACGGACAATTTAAAATATATCGTTATCGGCGTTTTCGCCTTCATCGGACTGATCGCGCTTATCTGCGGGCTTTCGAAAGGTTTTTACCGTACGAGCAGGCGCTGGATTAAGTTTGCGGCGGTGCTGGCGCTGTTCTTTTTCGCATTTAAAAAATTTGCGGACAGAATAGTATTCGACAAAATAAAATTTGCGGAAAAAATTCCCGCCGAAGCGCAAAGCGGCGTTCTTGCCGTAGCGTTTCTTTTGGCGGCGATTATCGCGGTGAATATCGTTTTCGGCATTATCGACGCGATTGTAAAGCACTGCGCGATTAAAAAGATGAAAAGCGGCGTAACCATGTCGCGCGATCCCAACCCGAAAAAACGCAGAATCGAACAGAAACGAATCGATAAAAAATGGAAGCCCAACGGTTTTTCAAGGCTGTGCGGCGGCGTTGCGTGCGTTTTAAACGTGGCGGCGTGCGTAGGATTCATTCTGGCACTGGCGCTTTTCGCCTGCTCGCGCGTGCCCTATCTTGCCGACGATAAACTTTCCGCGGTATATTCGGCTCTGCCCGAAGCGGTGCTGCCGTTTCTGAAAAAATACGCGCTCGATTCGCTGGCGGTGCTGGTGATCGTTTCGATTTCTTACTGCGGCTACCGCGCGGGCGCGCTGAACGGAATCCGTTCGATTTTTATGACGTTCGGAATTCTGGCTGCGGTGATTTTCGGGATGTTTCTGCCGTTTTCCGCATGGGCGGGAACGGGCGAAGAAGCGAAAGCGATTTGTATTCCCGTGCGGGCGATTGCGGATAAATATAAAATTTTATTCGAAAAATCGGAAAAGCTGGCAAGCCGCGCTTCGCTGTTTTCGAAACTTGCCGCGGGACTTACGCTTTCGGCGTTGTTCGCGCTGGTCATCGTGCTGCTCTGCGTAATGATCAAAGCGATTACGCGCACCATCCGCCGCGCGGCGGTAATACAAATCGTAGACGGCGCGTTGTGCTTTATCGTTACGTTTATTCTGGCGCTGGCTCTGGTGGCGCTGGTGGCTGCCGTGATGCACACATTGGACTATGTGGACGTATTCAAAGGAAAATTCTCGTTCTCCTCGTTGTATGCGGAAGATTCGCCGCTGAACAGCGCAATGAAAGAGGCGTTCGACAAGTGGCTGGCGCCCGCTTTGGAACAAGCGAAAAACGCATTGAAAAATTACGTGCAGTAACCATGCAGGAGCCGTGTTGCAACCTTAGCGCACCGTAAAATTAAAAATTTTCGGCAATAATATTTGTCTGCAATAAATCGAATCGGAGGCATGCTTTAACGCCTCCGATTTTTTTCTGTATACTTTTATTGATAAAAGAAATTGTTGGATATTGATTATTTTGGAAAGCCCGAAGCATCTTGTAGCGCGCTGTTATGCCACGTTTTTTGCGGCGGTTGCTTTTTTATGCCGCGTTATTTGTGGCGGTTTTTTGCGCTATTGTACGGCGGTAGCCGCTTCGTTTTAGTCGTTTTAGCCGTTCAGCAGTTAAACAGTTCGTTGCGGGCGTTTTTTGCAAAACAAGCAACAACGCGGAGGGCAAAACCGGAGTATCAGGATCAAGCAAAAAGCGGAGAGAATTTAAGAAGCCCTGCCCGCCCGTCGGATTCTTCGGCAAGAATCGCAAACAACGCCGTCATTCTGCCGTAGGCAATAAATTCGTCTTTTGTCAGCGAAATCTCCGTCCAGGCGCCGTTTGTCAACGTAACTTTTTTTCTATCCTGCGCGGC
>ENA-UEQW01000418-UEQW01000418.1-human-gut-metagenome-genome-assembly--contig:-NODE-418-length-40532-cov-30.959288_pt1 | contig 40532 bp, 35 predicted proteins | sample MGYA00242947_ERZ507947 | MGnify/ENA primary metagenome ERZ507947 (study PRJEB26167, sample SAMN06115421) | human gut metagenome | host: Homo sapiens | place: China:Guizhou | collected 2015-03-17... | reverse complement strand
ACGGTCGCGATCCTGATACTGCTGAATGATTTTTTCCCAGTCGGCCAGCTCTTTTTCAAAAAGTTCCAGTTCGGAAACGTTCGCGGTCGATAGAAGGTTGGGAACGATGGTTTACCCGCAGCCGGTGTGAAGTGTAAGAAAATGTCTTTTGAAAAACAGAAACAGAGATGTAACAAGTTTGGGTTTTGACAACAAACAACACCTATGGTTACATGGGTAAGGGAAATTATGCTTCGAATATAAGAAAAATAGGAAAAAGTTACGAAACTGACTTGACAAAACCTAACATAGAAGGACAGGTGTGGCTCAGAATCTCAAAATCATCGTTTCAAATTCTCCACTTGCAGACTCATTTCAGGGGTGAAACGCCTCAAAAAGAAAGCCCCCAGTTTCATTTTCTGGAGGCTCAGTCTCAAGATACAAACTATTATAAATAAGTGTTTACACTTTCAGGACGTGCCGGACACGGTTCAAAATTTCCTCGGCAGGGATATCGGGAGTATCGAGCAACTTCAATGCTTCTTCGATCCGCTGGCGATCGGATTTGGTCGTGATGGACGCGACAGCGGCAATCGCTTCCATTTGGGCCTCCTCTCCAATATGAATATAGTATTTATCAGCGATATCAGAATCGGTGCCGAGAATTGAAAGCAATACGGCTTTCGGGACGCCCGCTTCGGCACAATGACTGGCAAAGCTGTGGCGCAGGGAATGAAAGCCGTAGACCGTTGCCTTCTTCTTGCGCCCCGGCACCTCCACGGATGGCTCCAACCCGATCCAGCGGATCACCCGGAGAATGTCCAAGCCGACTTTATTGCATCCGACATCTTTGCCGCTGGCGTCTTTCTGCTTATAGCGAGCCGCACAGTTCGGGCAGATATATTCATCACGCTTCCATGCCAACGCTTCCTCAAGTACCGCCAATAGCTGATCGGCGATTGGTATTGTGACCTCCTTACCGGTTTTGAACTGCTTGACCCAGATGCGCCGCCGTTCAAGATCAACCTTATGCCATTGCAGCAGAACGCAGTCTTTCAGCCGCTGGCCGGTGAACATCCCCAAATGATAGATGACCCGGATTTCCGGCTTGTTCTTCACTTTGTGCGTAGAATCGGCCAGTACGTCCAGCAATGCCTGTTCCTGCTCGCGAGTAAAGGCAAGACGGCGTGTATTGTGTTCCTGCTCTTCGCGGTCTTTACGCCACAGGACGGGCGATTGGAACGGGGAACCGTCGGGACAATACTCAATAAGAGTAGAGAAGATTTTCCGCAGCCGTTTGATCTTGCGGTTGTGCGTATCAACGGCCAGTTGACGTTCCCGGAGCTTTTGCGCATAGGCATCGGCGAGTTCCGGCGTCACTTCGTGAAGATATTGACAGCTTTCCGGCAGCGATGCCAGGAAGTCTCGCAAATCGGCTTCATAATTGAACCGTTCGTTTACGGTCGCAGGGGTGGCGCGGTTCGGGTGCTTGGAATAAGTGTTCCAAACCTCGGTAAGCGGCAATACGTTTGCCGGTTTGATCAGATTGCGCGCGTGAGCGACGTGCGCCGAAACGACCTCTATGCTGGTTGCTTTCAGGACCGGAAGCAGCTCTTTGACTTTCCGCTTCGCTTCTTCCTGATTCTTGGTTTTCAGACTGATCGCTTTCCGTTCACCATTGATCTGATAGCGATAATAGTAAGTTCCGCTTGGTTTCTGGTAGATGGTGCCGACTTCCTGCTTCATGACTTTCCTCGCCATTGCCCTGTTTCCTCGTAACTATCCTTGTGAGCTAAAATAACACTGATTTCGAGGATTGAAAGACGGGAACGGCACCGAATGGCACTTTTTTGAGGAATCTGAAGGTAAAATGGTACACCCAAAGGGATTTGAACCCCTAACCTTCTGGTCCGTAGCCAGACGCTCTATCCAATTGAGCTATGGGTGCACGTATTGATGCAACGTTTTTAAATATACCCCGGGAATCGGCGTTTGCAAGCTCAAAACGTGAAAAAAATACATTTTTTCCTCAGCGACGGCCGAACCGTTTCTCAATTTCCCGGTAGGTGAGGGTGACCATCGTCGGGCGCCCGTGCGGGCAGAGGGTGCCCTGCCGGCATTCCCTGAGCTGCCGCAACAGCTCCTTCGCCAGCTCCGGCGTGAGTTCGTCGTGAGCTTTGATCGCCGCCCGGCAGGCGGCCCGCGCGACATATTCGAGCTCCACCGGAATTTTATCCCCCTGGTTGTCGAGCAGCTCCTGCAGCATGTCCGGAATCAGCTCCTCCAGCGGCCGGTGCGTCGGCATGGAGGCGGGCAGGCCGTTGAGCATCACCGTGTTGCTCCCCATCGGCTCGATGTCGAATCCGAGCATTTCAAAGAGTTTACGGTAGCGCAGCAGCAGAGTCCGCATCGGCGGCGGCAGCTCCAGAACCTGCGGCAGAAGCAGCGCCTGCGTGGGAGCGGCTCCCGTCTTGGCCTCCGTCAGCAGACGTTCGAACATGATCCGCTCATGCGCCGCGTGCTGGTCGATCAGCACCAGTCCGCTTCGCCCTGAAGCGAGAATGTAGGTGTGATCGAGGATCCCCAGAATTTCCTCCGGCCAGTCGCCGTTGAACTGCGCGCTCCCCGCCGTGGAGAGGCGCACCGGCTGGCGCGGGGCGGCATGTTCTTCCGGGGTGGGGGCGTCGCTCTCTGGGAGCGCTTCGGGCGCTTTGGCGGGAAGAGTCCGCTCCCGGTCGGCGGCTTCGGCAACTGGCGGAGCCGCGTCCTCCGGCTCTTCCTGCGGAAGTTCCCTGTCCGGCGTAATCCGTTCCCCGGGGGGATCGGTTAAAAAGAGCGTTTCGGTCGGAGCCGCGTCCGGCAGGGCATCCTCCGGGGCGGAAAACGATTCCCCCAGATCCAGCGTCGGCTGGCGGGTCTCCTTCGGTTGATACTGGACTCCGGCGCTGTCCAGGAGCAGGCGGAGCGGCACCTTCCCGTCGAGCGGAAGCGCCGCTTCGTGAACCGACGGCAGCGGCGTTTCCCGCGAGCGCTTCAACGCGTTTCCAATCGCGGCGGTCACCGCCCGGGTGATGGCGAATTCATGTTTGAAACGGACCTCCCGCTTGGCCGGATGGACGTTGACATCCACCTCTTCCGGCGCGATGGTGAGGAACAGCACCGCCGGCGCGTATCTGCCGCTTTCGGCGAGCGTCGCGTATCCCTCCCGGATTCCCCGGTAGATCGCGGCGGATTCGACCGCGCGGCCGTTGACGAAGGTCCGCTGTTCCCGACGGGAGTTGCGCGTGAACCCCGGGGCGGCGGTGAAACCGGTGATGGTGATGCCGGATTCGGTGTGATCGACCGGCCAGAGGTTGTCGACGAAGGCGCGGCCGAAGAGTTCCCGCAGCCGCGCTTCCGGAGTCGGCGCGGCGGGGGAGTGGAACGCCGTCCGCCCGTCAATCCGCAGTTCGAAGCCCACTTCGGGGCGGGGAAGGGCCAGGGCGACGACCATCTCTTCGATGTGGTGCGCCTCGGTGGCGGGGGATTTGAGAAATTTCTTCCGGGCCGGAGTGTTGAAGAAGAGGTCGCGCACCTGCATGACGGTGCCGACCGCACAGCCCGCGGGCGCCGCTTCGAGCAGTCTGCCCCCTTCGATTCGGACCCGGGTCCCTTCGAGCATCTCCGCGGTGCGGGAGAGGATGGTGAACCGGCTGATCGAGGCGATCGAGGGGAGCGCTTCGCCGCGGAAGCCGAGCGTGGTGATCCGGTCGATGTCCTCCGCGGAGAAGATCTTGCTGGTGCCGTGCGGTTCAATGCAGAGCAGAACGTCGTCGGCATCCATGCCCGAACCGTTGTCGGAGACGCTGATCAGCCGCGAGCCGGCCCGTTCGATTTCAATGCGGATCCGGGTGGCGCCGGCGTCGATGGCGTTTTCCACCAGTTCCTTGACCACGGACGCGGGCCGTTCGATCACCTCGCCGGCCGCAATCCGGTTGCTGAGCTGTTCATCCATCACTTTGATTTTGCTCATGGGGCGGGTTCCTCCTGGTTGCCGCCGGGCGCCTGCCAGTCGGAACGGGGCACGGCGATGAGGTCCGGCGGAGCGACGGTCAGGGTCTGTTTTCGGCTGCGGTTTGCCCGGGCATAGCACCGTTCGGCTTCCGGCAGGTCGCCGAGCGCCCGGTAGGCCCGGCTCAGATTGTAGTCGATGAATTCGTTTTCCGGCGCGAGCGTATGGGCTTTGAGCAGCTCCTTGATGCCGGCTTCAAAACTGCCGCCGGCCGCCAGAAGCACGCCGAGGTTGTTGCGGGTCGTGGCGTTGTCCGGATTCCCGGCAAGGAGTTCCCGGCAGAGCAGGATCGCATCGTCGTTCCGCCCCGTCTCGTAGAGGACACGCACCAGAAGCCGCCGGATGGAGGCGTTCTCCGGTTCGAGGCGGGCGAGCCGGTTCAACATCAGCAGGGCCGCCGGGTAGTTCTTGGATTCGATCAGACTGTTGGCCCGGGTGCGGAGCTGCCAGATCATGCGCGGACGGGCGGTGACGTCTCCGGATGGCCGCGTCACCGGCGCATCGTAGGTGGTGATGACCGCGACGGTGGCGGCGGCGGTGGCGGTCAGCGCGCCGAGCAGGCAGAAGAATGTCTTCTCCATTGCCTCAACCCTCTTCTTCGGGGAAGGGGGCCGTGCAGGCGCACCGGTGCCCGGGGGAGAGCTCCCGGAGCGGCGGCCGTTCGTCGCGGCATCGGGCGGCGAGTTCAGGAGAAAGCGATTTCGCCCGGGCGCACCGGTCGCTGAAGCGGCAGCCGGCCGGAAACTCGTCCGGCGAGGGGACGTGCCCCGGAATGGTCGATAGCCTCCCTCCTCCGCCTCCCAGCTTCGGCACCGCGGCGAGCAGGGCCCGGGTGTAGGGGTGGCGGGGGTGGTCGACGAGTTCGCGTGCCGGAGCGTACTCCACCAGGCACCCGGCGTACATGACCGCGACAAAGTCGGCGAGCTGCGCGACGATGCCGAGGTTGTGGGTGACCAGAATGACCGCCATGTTCCGCTCGCGGCGGAGACGGTCGATGAGTTCGAGGATCTGCGCCTGAATGGTGACATCCAGCGCGGTGGTCGGTTCGTCGGCGATCAGAAGCTCCGGATTGCCCGCCAGCGCCATGGCGATCATCACCCGCTGCTGCATGCCGCCGGAAAGTTCGTGCGGGAAGGCGTTGATTCTGCTCTCCGGCGCGGGAATCCCCACCTGCCGGAGCAGCTCGATCACCTCGCCGCGCACATCGGTCACCTCCGGGCGGTGGAGCTCGATCACTTCGGCGATCTGCGCGCCGATGCGGAACACCGGGTTGAGCGAGACCGATGGCTCCTGGAAGATGTAGGCGATGCGGCCGCCGCGGAATTTCCGCAGTTTCCGGGGGGAGAGCCGGAAGAGATCGACCGTCTCCTCCCCGGTGTCGAATTCGACCGAATCGGCGGCGGGGAAGGCCGGCGGAGTGGGCAGCAGGCGGGTGAGCGCCAGACAGCTGATGCTTTTTCCGCAGCCGGATTCCCCGACCAGGGCGAGGATTTTCCCGCGCTCGACGCAGAAGGAGACGCCGGAGACCACCGGAAGGCGGCGGTCGCCGGAAAGAAAGTCGATTCTGAGGTTGTTTACCGAAAGAAGTGCCATCCGCTGCGGGTCCTCTCCTGTCTTCTGCTGAGGAATATAACACCATTCTCCTGAATATTCCACACATTTTTCATCTTTCCACAGTAGAAAAAGGCGGAAAGCAGGTCTATATTAACCCGGATTTTGCGAAAAACCGGTAATATCAAGGCGGTTCGCCGAACAGTTTGCAGGGGACTCATGGAAAGAGCTTTTATCACAGGACGCGGGTTGATCACGCCGATTGGAAACAATCTGGCGGCGAATGAGGCGGCGCTTCGGGCCGGAAAATGCGGAATCGTTCAGGTGCCGGACTTCGTCGAGCATAAACTCAGCTGCGAGGTCGGCGGGCTGATCGACGGGCCGCTGGAGACCGAACTCATCGACCGCAAGAAACTGCGCTTCTGTCCCCCGGTCGGCGTCATGTCGGTCATCGCCGCGCAGGAGGCGTTCGCCGAGGCGGGCCTGCCGCTGGAGGAGCTGCGCGAACGGCGGATTGCCATCATCGGCGGCGTCGCCGGCGGAAACTACGTCGAAGTCTTCAACGAGGCGGATGGCTACATCTGCAGCGACTACCGCCTGCGCAATGTGAGTCCCTATTCGGTGCCGCGGGTGATGCCGTCGTCGGCGATCTCCAACCTCTCGCTCATTTTTGGAATTACCGGGGAATCCTACGACATTTCCGCCGCGTGCGCCAGCAGTGCGATTTCGATCATGGTCGGCACCCGGCTGATCCGTTCCGGGCAGTATGACATCGTGCTCGCCGGCGGCGCCGAACAGATCGATTGGGTGCAGGCGCTCGGTTTCTGCGCCTGCCGGGCGCTGTCGCGCAAATACAATGAGACGCCGCAGCTGGCGAGCCGTCCCTTCGACCGTGACCGCGACGGTTTCGTGCTGGCGGCGGGCGCGGCCTATGTGGTGCTGGAGTCCGAACGCAGCTGCCGGGCGCGCGGTGTGCGGCCGATCAGCGAAATTTCCGGCGTCGCCTCCAACAGCAATGCGCACGACATGGTTGTGCCGGATGCCGCCGCGTCCGCGGCGGTGATGCGCGACGCGATCGCCGACGCCGGTCTGAGCGCGGCGGACATCGGTTACGTCAATACCCACGGCACCGGTACTCCGGTGGGGGATCCGGTCGAACTCGACGCCATCCGCCGGGTGATCGGCGACAAGGCGGCGATCAACAGCACCAAGTCGCAGACCGGTCACATGGTCGGCGCGACCGGCGCGGCGGAGGTGATCTTCACCTCGCTGATGCTGGAGCGTCACTTCATTTCGCCGTCGATCAATCTGGAGAATCCCGATCCGGAATTCGCCTGGGCGGATCTCGTCCGCGAATGCCGCACCGGCACGACAATCCGGCACGGGCTGTCGAACAGCTTCGCGTTCGGCGGGTCGAATGCGGCGATCGTGATTTCCGACTGCGGCAGATAAGCGGGCGGGGCGACGCGGTGCGCCGCCTGCCGGGAAAGGCATTCGATGCAGGGTGAGGGTAAACCGGTCCGGCCGCGGCTGCCGGAGTGGATCCGGGTGCGGGTCGGCGCCAACGGCGCCGGCGAAGTGAGTGCGATTTTACAGGATCTCCGGCTCAATACGGTCTGTTCCGGGGCGATGTGCCCCAATCTCGGCGAATGCTTCTGCCACGGTACCGCGACCTTTCTCATCATGGGGCGCAACTGTACGCGCAACTGCAAATTCTGTGCGATCGGTCACGATCCGCACCCGGAACCCCCGGAGCCGGATGAAGCGGTCCGGCTGGCGGAGGCGGCGGTGCGGCTCAAACTCCGTTACGTGGTGGTCACCAGCGTCACCCGTGACGATCTCCCCGACGGCGGCGCCGGATGTTTCGCCGCCGTGATCGAGGAGCTCCGCCGCCGTCTGCCGGAGGCGGAGACCGAGGTGCTCACCCCCGATTTCAACGGCGACGAAAACGCGATCCGGCGGGTGCTGGAGGCGCGGCCGGCGGTGTTCAACCACAACGTCGAGACGGTCGAATGGCTCTCTTCGGAAATCCGCACCCGGGCGACCTACCGCCGCACGCTGGAGGTGCTGCGCTTCGCCGCCTCCGCGGGGGAGGGGATTCCGGTGAAGTCCGGGTTGATGCTGGGGCTGGGCGAGAGCGACGAAGAGGTGCGCCGGACGCTTCGCGACCTGCGGGAGGCGGGGGTCTCGATCGTGACGATCGGGCAGTATCTGCCGCCGTCGGCGGCGCACTGGCCGCTGGCGCGCTACGTGACGCCGGCGGAGTTCGAGGCGTTCGGCGCGTTCGCCCGTGAACTGGGATTCCGGGCGGTGGCGAGTGCTCCTCTGGTGCGGAGTTCCTATCATGCGGGCGAACTGGTCCGCGAAACGAGGTGATCCATGTATTGTGATGTCTCTTCTGTCCGGCAGGTGGCGGTCTACTGCGCCTCCTCGTTCGGCCGTCACCCGCTCTACGCCGACGTCGCCGCCGAATTCGGGCGGATTCTGGCGGAGCGGAACATCGGTCTGGTTTACGGCGGCTCCGGCACCGGCACGATGCAGTCGCTGGCGGAGGCGGTGCTGGCCAACGGCGGCGAAGTGACCGGCGTCTTCCCCTCGGAGTTCCCCCGGGAACTGCTCCAGAGCGGCCTCACCCGGACGCTTGAGGCGGACTCGCTGGCCGAGCGCAAGGAGCTGATGCTCGAACTGGCCGATGCGGTCGTGGCGCTGCCCGGCGGCTTCGGCACGCTGGATGAACTCTTCGATGCGTTCAGCCGGTTCAAGCTCGGCTTCATCAGCAAGCCGTGCGGCCTGCTCAATGCGGGCGGTTACTACGATTTTCTGCTGAAATTTCTCGACCAGGGCGTCGACTCCGGACTGATTGCCAAACAGGACCGGGAGATGCTGATCGCCTCCGACGACCCCGCCGCACTGCTCGACGAGCTCGAGCGCGTCCGCAGCGAGAGCGCCTTCAGGATCGGATGAACTCCGCGAAGTTGGCGTAGAGCTCCTCGAGCTTGTTGAGGTAGAACGCGGTGTTTTCGTCGCGTCCCTCCGCCGGCGCGTCGCTGAGAAGTTTGGCGTTGTCCACCACCGACACCTTTTTCTTTTCGCCGGTCAGATAGTAGGTGACCTGGTCGCCCGACTGGTAGTCGCGCCCGGAGCGGAGCGCCAGTTCGTAGGCGGCGCTCCGGCGGCCGGTGCCCGCTTCCAGCTTCCGCCGGTAGGTTTCCGGGGAGTCGTTGAGGTTCTCGGTTTTGGCCAGTTCCGCGAGCGGAATCGACCGGTCGGCGATCGACCGGCGGAGCGTCTCATATTCGAGCGGAATCTTCTCCGTTTCGTTCCGCAGCAGATGTTCGACGACCGCCGCCATGAATTTGCGCTGAAAGGGTTCGAGTCCGCGCGACTTGAGCGCCGCACCGGTGATGCTGACCACGCCGCTGGAATCCAGCAGGGCGTAGTTTTTGCTCTTGTAGGAGAACATCGCCTCGTAGCGGGCGTCGAGCTCCACCTCGATTCCGGCCGGGAGGACCGCCTGAATCCGGGCGTTGAAGGCGGCGGCATCCTCCACCCCCTCCGGCGGCTGGAAGTAGATGCCGTCGGTATCCATCTCCAGAACGTGCGCTCCGGCTTCGTTGAGAAAGTGGAGCATCGATGTGAGAATCTCCCGCCCCCGTGCGGTGACCCGTTCGGCCATGTCGTAGTCGTTGAAGGTTCCCTGCGAAAAACCGAGGTAGCCGTAGAAGGAGTTGATCAGAATCTTGAAACTGCTCTGGAGCGCCTGAAAGTAGTTGCGCCGGGCCGGATCCGGATCGGTGCGGGCGGCGTCCTTCGCCTCCAGCCGGAAGGTGCGCAGCGCCCGGAGCAGACGGGGGAATTCGCCGAGTTCATCGTGCGCCGGAACCCATCCTTCGGCGAGGATGATCGACGGATACAGCGAACGCACGTCGCAGTGCCAGACGTTGCGGAAGACGCCGCTGGCCTCCGCCCGGGTCAGCGCCCCGGCGAAGCGCCGCGCCGCTTCCGGCTGCGGCAGGGAATGGCGCTGTTTGAGATACTCGGCGGTGAGCAGCGCGTCGAGGCTGGTGCCGGTGCCGCGCACGATGACGTCCTGATATCTCATCGGCAGGATCTGGGTCTGGTAGAAGTAGCTCGGGCTGAGAAGGGCGCTCAGCGCTTCGCATTCACGCACGTCGTCGAGGGCGTAGGCGAGCAGTTTCTGCCGGTCGTCGGTCCAGGCGTCGGAAATTTCCCGCCCGTCCAGATAGGTGCGGTCGCCGGAGGCGATCTTGAAGTGGCGCGCGAGGTACTTGAGGTTGTAGGACTCCAGATTGCGGTTCGACATGTCGTAGAACATCGCAAGATGCAGTGTGTCGATGGTGTGCCTGCCGTAGAATTCGTAGCGGGTGTAGTTGATCAGCCGCTCGGCGATGGTGAAGCGGCTGGGGCGTTTCCGGGGCGCGGAGCCGTCGCGGCCGAGGGTGAGTTTGAGCTTGTACCGTTTGGCGCGGGTTTCGAGGTAGGGCAGGTCGAAGCGGCAGATGTTGTGCCCCTCGATCACGTCCGGATCGCGTTCGGCGACCACCTTGAGAAAGGTTTCGATCAGCTCCTTTTCGTTCATCGTCTCCTGCGAAAGCACCGTTTCCCAACCGGTCGAATCGCGCAGTGAGATGATGATGATCTCATCCCCCGGCCGGTCGGCGTTGGGGAAGTCGTACCCCGGGGTGGTCCGCGTCTCCAGATCGAAGGAGAGCCGCCGCAGTTCGGGGAAGCTCATCGAGCCGAAGAGGCGGGTCCCCGACTCCAGCAGCGCCTGCTGCGAGAGGTCGCGGTAGATGGAGTAGGGCGCGCGGGTGTTCTTCTTCAGAAAGGCGAGCGCCGCATTGTAGTGATCGATATCCGGGAATTTCGCCAGCATGCTGAAGAGCATCTGCCCGGAGAGCGGCTCGAGCTCGAACGCTCCGTCGAATCCGTCGAGCTGCTCCGGGGAGCTCAGCAGCAGAAACGGCGCGAACGGCACCTCTTCGGTGCGGAACGTGCCGCCGTCGTGAAAGAAGAAGATCGCCCGGTTCGCGGCGACCTCGACCGCGACGGCGCCGGGACGGCGGTTCGGAACCAGTTTTTCCAGGAACATGATCGTGATTCTCCTGCGCTGATGATGTTGCTGCACTGCACGTCCGGAAAAATGGTTCCGGCCGGTCTCCCGGTAGGGTCAGAACGAGTTCTCCGGGCCGGGGAAGGCGCCGTTCCGGACATCGTCCGCGTAATGCTTCAGCGCCTCGCGGGTGAGTTTCCCCAGTTCGGCGTAGCGGCGGGAGTGCTTCGGGGTGAACTCCTCGAAGAGCCCGAGCACGTCGTGGAGCACCTGAACCTGCCCGTCGCAGCTGATCCCCGAGCCGATGCCGATGGTGGGGATGGTCAGCGCTTCGGAGATCCGGCGGCCGACTTCGGCCGGCATGCATTCGAGCACCAGGGCGAAGGCGCCGGCCGCCTCGACCGCGTGCGCGTCGCTGAGCAGTTTTTCCACTTCGGCGTCGGTCCGGCCGGTGATGCGGTAGGTGCCGGAGGTCTGAATGCGCTGCGGCAGCAGCCCGAGGTGGGGCATGACCGGAATGCCGCAGTCGACCAGCCGGGTGATCAGCGGCACGAGTTCGGCGCCGCCCTCGAGCTTGACGGCGTTGGCGCCGGCCTCCTTGACGGCGCGCCCCGCATTGCGGAGCGCCTCTTCCATGCTCACCTGATAGCTCATGAACGGCATGTCGAAGATGACGAAGGCGTCGGGTGCCCCGCGGCGGACGGCGCGGGCGTGGTGGAGCGCCTCCTCCATCGTGAGCGGCAGGGTGTTCGCGTAGCCGAGCACGGTCATGGCGAGGGAGTCTCCGACCAGAAGCACATCGATTCCGGCGGCGAATGCCGCGGCGGCCGAGGGGGCGTCGCAGGCGGTGATCATAACGATTTTCTCTCCGGCCTCCTTCCGTTTGCGGAAGGTGCGGACGTTGGTTTTTCCTTTGCTCATGGATGAACCTCCTTGCGGCCGGACGCTCTCCTCTTGTGAACCATGTCGTCGTCCGGCTCCCTATAATATGCGCCCGGAATGGTTTTTTTGCAAATTTCATTTTGCACTTTGGCGCATGTGGTGTATAGTGGTTGACGGGAGAATTCATCACTGGGAGGAATGCCTATGAAAAAAGAGAAGAAGAGACGTCTCCGCCGGATTGCCGACCGTGCCCGCCGCCGCCGCGAGGAGCGCCATCAGATCGTTGTGGGGAAACTGACCGTCACCCCGGGCGGATTCGGATTTGTCGCACTGCCGCCCGCGCCGGACGGGCATCCGCAGGAGGATGTGTTCATTCCGCCGAAGTTCATCGGCAGTGCGATGGATGGCGACGAGGTCCGGGTGGAACTGCTGCCGCAGCGGGAGGAGTTCCGCAAGGAGCGGCGCGGCCCCGCCGGACGGGTGGTCGAGGTGATCGATCAGGCGCGGGAGGAGTTCGTCGGCGAACTGCTCCCCGGCAACCGCGTGCGACCGCTGAACCGCCGGATGCCGGATGATGTCGAGATTTCCGGCGCCCGCCACGGCGCCCGCCGCGGTGACTGGGTCCGGGTGCGGCTGCTCCGCAACGACGGCGGCGTCTGGCATGGCGCGATCAACAAGGTGATGGGGCGCGCCGGCGTGATCGCCGCCGACCTCGACGCGATCGTCGCCGAATACGATCTTGCTCCGCCCTATCGGGAGTCGGACAACGAGGAGGCGCTGGCGCTCCAGCCGCGCGAGATCGCCCGCGAGGACCGCACCGGCGAACTTACCGTCACCATCGACCCGGTCGATGCGAAGGATTTCGATGACGCGGTTTCGATTCTGCCCGGGAAGAAGGAGTCCGAAGTGATCGTCGGCGTGCACATCTCCGACGTGGCGGCCTACATCGCGCCGAAGTCGAAATTCGACCGGGCGGCGGAGACGCGGGGATTCAGCTGTTACCTGCCGGGGCGGACGCTGCCGATGCTTCCGGCGGCGCTGACCGCGCGGATCAGCCTCCGTGCCGGGGCGGATTCCTGCGCCCATTCGGTCTACTTGACGGTGGACAAAGCCTCCGGGAAGGTGCTCGACTTCCACCGCATCCACACGAAAATCCGGGTCGATCACCGGCTCAACTACGAAGAGGTGCAGTCGTTCATCGACACCGGCAAGGCGCCCGAAGGGTGGTCGGAGGCGCTTTGCAACTCTCTGCGCGACCTGGTCGCCGTCACCCGCCGGATGCGGGAGTACCGCAAGGCGAACGAGTCCTTCATCGATCTGGCACTGCCGGAAATCCGGGTGCTGTGCAGCGAGGCGGACAACCGCATCCTCGGGCTTTCGGTGAAGACCGCCCGCGAGTCGGAGAATCTGGTCGAGGAGTGCATGCTGGCCGCCAATTCGGCGGTGGGAACCGAGCTCGGGCAGAAGAGCGTGGCCGGTCTCTACCGGGTCCACCCGGCGCCCGATCCGGAGAAGATCGCCGAATTCTCCGACCTCATGGAGGAGGCGTTCGGCATCGTTCCCGGCGACCTGACCGACCGGAAGGCGTGCAACCGCTTCATCGCCGGTCTGCCGGATGATCCCAGGCGGCCGGTGATTTTGAGCCATCTGCTCCGTTCGCTGCCGCGCGCCTATTACCTCGAGAAGCCGGCGCTGCACTTCGGGCTGGGCAAAGGGCGCTACAGCCATTTCACCAGCCCGATCCGGCGCTATCCGGACCTCATCGTGCACCAGCAGCTGTGGAACCTCGACACCCATGTGCGGACCCGTTCGGTTTCGACGCTGGCCCGGGTGGCCGAAGAGTGCTCCGAGAAGGAGGAGAACAACGACGCCGCCTATTTCGCCGCGAACGACCGGCTGAAACTCCGCTACCTCCAGGAACTGCTCGAGAAGGGCGGGGAGAACATGTACGAAGGGGTGGTCGCCAAGGTGACCAGCGCCGGACTGCAGGTGGATGTCTATGAACTGGGACTCTACGGATTTGTTCCGCGGGAACAGTTGCGCGGCGACTTCCGCCGTTCGAGCCGGTCGCTGAAACTCCGGCGCGGGGAACAGGGGTACAAGACGGGCGACTTCATCTACCTGCGTCTGGCGCAGATCGACTTCGCCCGCGGCAACGCGGTCTTTGTGCCCGCCGGGCGCTGAGAGTGGATCGAACGTGTTCCGGCCGGTCAGAGTTTCCGGCCGGAGCCCCCTTTCCAGCTCAGCAGCAGCGCGGAGTTGAGCACGACCGCGACGGACCCGGCATTGTGAACCAGCGCGCCCGCCACCGGATTGAGGATGCCCATTCCGGCAAGGAGGATGGCGACGAAGTTCAACACCATCGAAAAGGTCAGATTCAGGCGGATTGTCGTCATGGTCCGCCGGGCCAGGCGCAGCAGGTAGGGCAGCTGGCGGATGTCGTCGTCGACCAGGGCGATGTCCGCGGCCTCCACGGCGATGTCGCTGCCGATGCCGCCCATGGCGATGCCGACGTACGCCTTTTTCAGCGCCGGGGCGTCGTTGATGCCGTCGCCGATCATGCAGACCGGTTCGCCCGCCTGCTGAAAGCGGTCGATGATCGCCAGTTTCTCCTCCGGCAGGCAGTCGGCGTGTATTTCGTCGATGCCGGATGTTTCGGCAATATGCCGGGCAGCGTTGCGGTTGTCGCCGGTCAGCAGGGCAGGGCGGATGTCCAGGGCGCGGATTCCCGCGATCACCTCGGCCGCGTTGTCCCGGAGCACGTCGGCAAGTACGACGAAACCGCAGAACGTCCCGTCCATGGCCAGATGGATGACGGTCGCTCCCTCCGCAGTCCGCTGTTCGGCCTGGCGGCGGGCAGCGGCGGGGATCTCAATGCCGGCGCGCTCCAGCAGCTCCGGTTTGCCCGCCAGAAGGGAACGGCCTTCCACCACGGCCGCCACGCCCCGGCCGGGAAAGAGTTCGAAGGAGTCCGGCTGGGGAATTGTCAGCTCCGGATGGGCTTCGCGACAGCTGTTCACCACCGCTTTGCCGAGCGGGTGTTCGGAGCGGAGTTCCGCCGCCGCCGCCAGCCGGTAGAGCTCCTGTTCGGTCAGCGCTTCGAGCATGGAGTAGAGGGCGACCACCTTCGGCGTTCCGCAGGTGAGTGTGCCGGTTTTATCCAGCACCACCCGTTTGACATCGGCCAGACGTTCGAGCGCGTCCCCTTCGCGGATCAGAACCCGGTGACGGGTCGCGTTGCCGATCGCCGCCATGATCGCCGTCGGCGTCGCCAGAACCAGCGCGCAGGGGCAGAAGACCACCAGAATGGTTACGGCGCGGATGATTTCCCCGGTGACGCACCAGACCCCCGCCGCCGCCAGCAGAGCGATCACCACGATCCAGGTGGCCCAGCGGTCGGCCAGCCCGACAATCCGCGCCTTGCCGGCGTCGGCGGACTGCACCAGGCGGACCATCCGCTGGATGGCGCTGTCGGAGTCGCGGCGGGTGGCGCGCATGTCGAATGCGCCGAAGCGGTTGACCGTGCCGCTGAACACCTCGTCGCCCGGCTGTTTTTCCACCGGCATCGATTCGCCGGTCACCACCGACTGGTCGATGGAGCTTTCGCCATGCAGGATGAGGCCGTCCACCGGAATGGTCTCTCCGGGGAGCACCCGGAGCGTGTCGCCCACTTCGACCGCTTCCGCCGGAACCATCTCCTCATTTCCGCCGATCAGGCGGCGGGCGATGCGCGGAGTCAGACGGATCAGTTTTTCGATGCCCGCCTGCGCTCTGGCGACGGTGCTTTCTTCCAGAAAGGAGCCGATCTGCATGATGAAGGCGACTTCGCCGGCGGCGAAGATTTCCCCGATGATGACCGAGGCGATCAATGCCAGGGAGACCAGCAGGTCGGCCTTGATGTCGAACCGGGTGTACAGGCCGACGGCGGCGTCTTTGAGAATGGGGATTCCGCACAGCACGATGGCGACCCAGGCGGCGTCGATCCGCATCGTGCCGGAATCGGCGAGGCTGACCAGCAGGGAGATTCCGGAGAGAACCAGAAGGAGGATCTTCCGGAAATTTTCATGTTTCATCCAGGTGAGCCATTGTGACGGCATCGCGGCAACTCCTTATATTCTGATGAACCGGCAGTTCTTTAATATACATATGGGGGTATGGGTATGCAAGCGGGAAACGGAAAAAACAGGAAAAATTCTGGAGCGGCGGGTCAGGATTTGTTGGCGAAGTGGGCCAGGGCTCTGGCGAATTCGGAGATGGTCTTGTCGGCGTCGCCATGTTCGATGCCGTCGCGGACGCAGTGGCGCAGATGGCCTTCGAGGATGATCTGCCCGATCTTGTGGAGGGCACCTTTGGCCGCGTTGATCTGGATCAGAACCTCCTCGCAGGGGATGTCGTTTTCAATCATTTTGTCAATGGCGTTCAACTGCCCGATCAGTTTGTTCATCCGGCGGTGCAGATTTGCCGCATCCATACATTTGCGCATTGTGAGACCCTCGTTTCCCGATACACTCTTCTATTACGGTACTGCCGAATTGCCCGCTTGTCAAGCGGCGACGGGGAGGGCGGTGTCAGAAGAGGGGGGCGGTGAAAAATCCTGTTTTATAAATTTATAAATTTCGCTTGAAAAAGCAATTGACCGGCGCTATAGTGAAGAGCGGGACGAAGTTGAGGAGGAGCTGGAAGTCCCGGGGGGCCGCCATGGAAAGCCGGCGGGTCCCTCCTGCCATGATCGGAGAAAACGGACGCCGCGGTCCCGCGGTGTTTTCTGTAACAATGCCTTCCGGCGGGGCCGTTGATCTGCCGGAACGCGGAACAGGAGGAGGAGTATCATGAGCACCACAGTCAAACCGATGAACAAGACGTTCGCCGCCGGCAGATGGATGCCGCGGGATCGGGAAACCCTCGCCGCATGGATGCGCAAGATCATGGCGAAGGCGGAAAAGGACACCGGGCCGCTGAAGCCGGTCGTCGAAGACCTCAAGAACTTCATTGAGAACGATGCCGAGGCGTACATGTTCTTCTCGCAGATGTTCAGCGAAGTTCCGGAACGCAAGGTGGAGTCTCCCACCGGGTTGCCGCAGGTGCGCGACTATCAGCATATGCTCCGGCTGTTCAATGTGATTTTGAATCACGCGCCGGAGTTTTCGGAGAACGGCCTGGTCGGTTTCCCGTTCAACGCGATTCTCGACTGGTCGATGGCGACGGCCGGCGGCTGGGCGGCGTTCATCGACCACAAGGTCAATCGTCACATCCAGGCGATTTTGAACGAGTGGGGGACGTTTCTGCGTTCGCCGGAAAGCACCTACGTGCTGAACGACGATCCGCGGAACGGCTGGTTCGGCGAGGATGCCCGCAAGGCGATGCCGACCTTTGCCGAGGAGTTTGTCTGTGACCCGTCGAAGCCGCATTACGGCTTCAAGTCCTGGGATGATTTCTTCATCCGGCAGTTCCGGGAGGGGGTGCGTCCGGTCGCCGAGCCGGAGAACGATGCCGTCGTCGTCAACGCGTGTGAATCGGCCCCCTTCGCACTGGCGCGCAACGTGCAGATGCGCGACCGGTTCTGGATCAAGGCGCAGCCGTACGCGCTGCAGTTCATGCTGGACAACGACCCGCGGGCGAAGCTGTTTGCCGGCGGAACGGTCTATCAGGCGTTTCTGAGCGCGCTGAGCTATCACCGGTGGCACTCTCCGGTATCCGGGCGTGTGGTGAAGACCGCCATCATTCCCGGCACCTACTATTCGGAATCGCGGAGCGTCGGGTACGACCCGGAAGCGCCGAACGACTCCCAGGGATATCTGGCGGAGCTGGCGACCCGGGCGGTGGTCTACATCGAGGCGGATAATCCGGATATCGGTCTGATGTGCTTTATCGCCATCGGCATGGCGGAGGTCTCGACCTGCGACATCTCCGTCTACCAGGGGCAGCACATCAAGAAGGGGCAGGAGACGGGCATGTTCCACTTCGGCGGCTCGACCTACTGTCTGGTGTTCGGGCCGCACGTCAACATCGAGTTCGACCTGCACGGGGAGAAGCCGGGGCTGGAGAGTTCGAACATCAACATCAACTCCCGTCTGGCGACGGTCGGACCGCGGAAGAAATAGGTTCCGGCCGAATCACGGGAAATCGGAAACCGGCGGACGACCTCCGCCGGTTTTTTATTCCGCGGCGTTTTTGAGGAGAAATCGGGTGAAAACGGCGGATTCTGCGGGGAAATCGGAGGAAACGGCCACTCATTTTTGAAGAAATGTGAATTTTCTTCTTGCATTTTTCGAACTCCAAAATTATATTGCTACAAGTGAGTTGTTCTGAACGGTTGAAAAACGCGTTTTCGACGTGAAATTCATAATTCGAAGGATGAAGACCCATGAGATTCGGAAAGAGTGTTGTCGCTTCTGTGATTCTTGCAGTGATGATGATCGGAGTATCGGTGCAGGCTGCGCCGGATGATCCGTGGGTCATGAAGCCTGTCGAGAAGCTGGGGCGCGGAATTGCCAACGTCGCGTTCGGGCCGCTGGAGATTCTGATCCGGGGCTGGGATGTGACGCAGGAGCTGGGCGGCATCGCCGGCATCACCTACGGTCCTCTGAAGGGGGTCGCCTACTGCATCGCCCGTGAGGTGGTCGGCGTGATCGACATCGTCACCTTCCCGGTTCCGCTGCCGGACTGCCCGGAGGATCCGGAGGGTTTCGGCGCCGGTTACGGGCCGATCATGCGTCCGGCCTGGGTGGTGGATATCGAGCACAACGCCTTCAACTTCGTGTTTGACGACAGCTCGATTGTCTCTTCGGATTACTGATCGGGCGGCCGTGTCCGCCGGACACGGCGCGGAATATGGTCCGCATCGGGTGCAGTGGCGCCGGTGCGGATTTTTTTCTTGATTGCAGCAAGTTGATAATACGGATGAAGTAAGATGAGTTTTTCCTGTGGTTTTGTCGGATTGCCGAATGTCGGCAAGTCAACGCTGTTCAACGCGCTCTGCCGGGGCGGAGCGGAAGCGGCGAATTTCCCGTTCTGCACGATCGAGCCGAATACCGGCATCGTCCCGGTTCCGGATGAGCGGCTTCAAGTGCTCTCCGATCTGGAGCACTCCGGGCGGATTGTGCCCTCCACGCTGAAATTCATCGATATTGCCGGTCTGGTCAAGGGAGCGAGTCAGGGGCAGGGGCTGGGCAACCAGTTTCTCGGGCACATCCGCGGGGTGGACGCGATAGCGCATGTGGTCCGGCTCTTTCAGGATCCGGACGTGGTCCATGTGGAAGGCACGATCGATCCGGTCGGGGATCTGGAGACGATTCTGACCGAACTCATGCTGGCCGATCTCGAAATGCTCGAAAAGCGCCGCGACAAGGCGCACAAACTTGCCCGCTCCAACGATCCGGATGCGAAGCTGGAATATGAGACGATCCGCGATCTCGCCGATCAGCTTGCCGAAGGGAAGACGCCGGTGTACGACAAGGAGAACCCGAAGGTGGTCGAGCTGGTGCGTTCTCTCGGACTGCTGACGGTGATGCCGGCGTTCGTCTGCGCGAACACCGACGAGGAGTGTTTCCGGAATTTCGACACCGATCCCCGCGCGGCGCGGCTGAAGGAGTTCGCCGCCGAACATCACATGGAGGTGGTTCCGGTCTGCGCCAAACTGGAGGAGGAGCTCGGCCAGCTCGAACCGGACGAGGCGGCGATGTTCATGGAGGAGCTCGGAATTGCCGAGACCGGCCTCACCCGGGTGATTCACACCGGGTACCGTCTGCTCGACTACATCACCTTCTTCACCGCCGGGCCGATGGAGTCCCGGGCGTGGACGGTGACGCGGGGTACGCCCGCGCCGCAGGCGGCGGGGAAGATTCACACCGATCTCTGCCGCGGATTCATCCGGATGGAGACGGTTTCCTACGAGGATCTCGTCGCCGCCGGCGGCTGGGCCAAAGCGCAGGCGGCCGGGAAGTTGCGCATCGAAGGCAAAGAGTATCTGATTCAGGACGGCGATGTGATTCACGTGCGTTTTTCGGTTTGAAAAAAATCGAAACTGGAGTATATTACCAAGATAAAGAGGGCGGGGCAACGGGGATTCCCGCTGGTACCGCATGGGTTGATCAAGGTAATATTTATCGATAGGGAAGCAAATGGCTAAGAAACCGGCAAAACTGGTGTTCGAAGGCAAGGATAAGGAGCATTATGAAGCTCTGATGCGTGCCCGCGAAATGGTGACCAGCCAGATGAAATATCACACCGAAGACGCTCTGGACTGCAGCAATGCGGACAAACGCGGGGTCACGACCCATATGGCGGATGTTTCGAGTGACAATTCGCGCCATGAGATGGAGTTGCGGATGCTGACCGAAGAGGGGAACGTTCTGCAGCTCATCGAAGATGCGATTCAGCGGTTGATCGACGGAGAGTACGGCAAGTGTCAGGAGTGCGGCGAACCGATTTCGGAAGGCCGTCTGGCAATTCGTCCTTACGCGGTCTTCTGCGTGAAATGCAAGTCCCGGCACGAAAAAGAACAATTATGATTGAACTGCCGTCTTTCTTCCGGCAGATGGAGCCCGGTTCCCGTCGTGAACGCGCCGTCATCGGCGCGTCGCTGGCGGCGGCCGGGTTTATTCTTCTCCTCGATCAGGTCACCAAAGTGATGGTGGAGCGCAGTTTCCAGCTGCACGAAAGCCGGGTTCTGATCGAAAACTTCTTCTCGCTCACGTTTGTGCGCAACTACGGCGCGGCATGGAGTCTCTTCAGCGGGCAGGGGTGGTTTCTGCTCGCGGTGGCCGCGCTGGTGACCGTGGGGTGCTTCTGGTTCTTCCGCTATCTGACGGAGGGGTATCCCGAACGCTGTCTGGCGATCTTCATTATCCTCGGCGGGGTGGCGGGCAATTCGATCGACCGCATCTGGCGCGGTGCGGTGGTGGATTTCTTCGATGTCCACTGGTACGATGCGCACTGGCCGATTTTCAATGTGGCGGACATCGCCATCTGCGTCGGAGTCGGCCTCTTTCTGCTTTCCAGTTTGCTGCGCAAGCCGAAGAAGGCGGCGGAGGAGAACGAAGCTGCCGTCTCCGAATGAACGGAGGAGGAAATCGCGATGAAGGCTGTCCGAATTGAAGGGATGCGCCGGGCCGAAGCCCGGCTGATCGCCTCCGGGACTCCCGGTTACACGCTGATGCGCCGGGCAGGGGAGGGGGCGGCGGAATTTCTGCGCGAATGGATCCGGGGCCGCGGCATCCGGCGGGTGGTCGCCGTGATCGGGCGCGGCAACAACGGCGGCGATGCGCTGGTGACCGCCGCCGCGCTGGGGTTGCCGGCCAAGGTCTGTGCCGTTTCGCCGCTCGCGGAGCTGCGCGGGGAGGCGGCACAGGCGGTGGCGGATCTGCCCGGGTCGATTCCGGTACGGGTGTGCGAAACGCTCGGTCCGGAGGAGTTCCGCAGCGGCGACCTGATTCTGGATGGTCTGCTGGGAATCGGCTTTACCGGGAAACTGCGGCCGCAGTTTGAACAGTTCATCCGCGTGATCAATGCAAGCCGTCTGCCGGTCGTGGCGATGGATCTGCCGTCCGGGCTGGAGGGCGACAGCGGCGAGGCGGCGTCCGGAGTCGCCGTGGAGGCGGCGCTCACCCTGACCTTCGGCTTGCCGAAACGGGGGCTGTTTCACGGCGACGGGCCGCGCTGTTGCGGCCGGCTCCGGCTGATCGATATCGGTGTGCCGGAGGAATTCACGCATGAAGAGGAGGGGGAAGCGTGTTACTTCTGGCGCGATGCCCTGGCCGATTTCCCCCGACAGGAGTTCGACACCCACAAGATGCGTCGCGGCCGGTTGCTGATTGCCGCGGGCAGTCGGGAGTATTCCGGGGCGGCGGTGCTGGCGGCGCATGCCGGATTGCGCGGCGGCGCCGGGTTGGTGCGGCTGGCCGTGCCCGGAGTGCCTCGGGCGCAGGTTCCGGCGGCGCTGATTCTGGAGAGGGTTCCAGCTGCGGCGGATGGCGGATTCGGAACGGCTTCGCTGGAGCGTCTGACGGCGCTGGCGTCGTCGAGTGACGCGATTGCGGCCGGCTCCGGGTGGGGGCGCGGTCCGGAACGGGGAGAGGTGCTGTCGGCGCTGTTGGACTTCCCGGGAGCGTTGCTCCTGGATGCGGATGCGCTGAACGCCGCGGCCGCCGAACCGGAACGCTGGAAGCGGCGTGATGGAGTGGTGATCACCCCGCATCCCGGGGAGGCGGGCCGTCTGGCGGCGGGATTCGGCGTCGACATCTCTCCGGACCGGGTTGCGTTTGCACGGGCGCTGGCGGAGCGTCTTCATGCGGTGACGGTGCTCAAGGGGGCGTTCACGGTGGTGGCCTCGCCGGACGGAGAGTGGAGTATCAACACTTCGGGATCTCCGGCACTGGCGACGGCGGGCTCGGGGGATGTGCTGACCGGTCTTATCGGGGCGTTGCTCGCCCAGCGGCCGGAGGAGCCGTATCGCATGGCCCGGCTCGGAGTTTTTCTCCACGGTCTGGCCGGCGAGGTCGGCGGAGCGGGGTTGATCGCGGATGATCTGCCCGGGTTGTTCCCCGGGATTTTCCGCCGTCTTGTGAGCGGCGGAACCGCGGTGTAAAACAGCTTTCGAGAGCACCGAAATCCGTAAAAATCCGTGATTTCCGGGAAAATTTCGGTTTTTTTTAAAAAAAAAGCGTAGAAACGCTTGATAATTTTTTATTTTTTGGTATAATTATTTCCAGTTGCAACGTCCAACATCAATCGAAGGGAGACAATGACCATGAACCACGACTTCTACGACGTCAAGGCCAAAGCGAAAGTCAACACCAAGATTACCGCTTGTGTGACCTACGGTGATGCCAGCCGGACTCGTTATGCATTCAAGGGCCAGACCGCCGATGGCCGCAGCCTGACCGCGTTTGTCGGCAAGGATGTCTGGGAGAAGGCGAAGGCCCAGATGAAGTAAGTCTTCCTTCGAGAAGAGATCGTCAGCCCGGTCCTCTGTTGCAGAGGATCGGGTTTTTTGTTGACGCGGGGGAACGGTGGAGCTGTTTTGAAAATGGAGCCGGGAATTTTTGGTTTCGGGGGTTGAATTCAGCGCAGTTGCCGTTATGTTATTCCGAAACAGAGTCGATGGTGAAATTTTGAGGAGGTGGCGGGAATGTTCCGTGGAATTTACGAAGGGCGCCGGGTGCTGGTGACCGGACACTCCGGATTCAAAGGAAGCTGGCTGGCCGCATGGTTGTTGCGGCTCGGCGCCCGGGTCTGCGGCATCTCCCTGCGCCCGGTGTACGAACCCAACCACTACTCGCTGCTGGATCTCGATCTGGAGTCCGAATGGTCCAACGTGAGGGAGAGCGGGGAGGTTCGGTCGATTTTTGCCGATTTCCGTCCGGAGATCGTCTTCCATCTGGCGGCGCAGGCGCTGGTGCGCCCTTCCTACGAGGAGCCGGCGCTCACGTTTGCGACCAATGTGATGGGGACGGTCAACGTGCTGGAGGCCTGCCGGGAGACCTCTTCGGTCCGTGCCGTCGTCATCGTCACCAGCGACAAGTGCTACGAAAACCGGGAATGGATCTGGGGTTACCGGGAGAATGACGCCATGGGCGGATTCGATCCTTACAGCGCGTCCAAGGGGTGTGCCGAGCTGGTGACGGCCGCTTACCGGCGCAGTTTTTTCGCGCCGGAAACATTCGGGAAAAAGCATTCGACGCTCGTCGCCAGTGCCCGGGCCGGGAATGTGATCGGCGGCGGCGACTGGGCTGCCGACCGGCTGGTGCCGGATCTGATGCGTTCGGCGGCGGCGCACCGGGAAGAGTCTCTGCGCAATCCGGATGCGGTCCGCCCCTGGCAGCATGTGCTGGAGCCGCTCAGCGGGTATCTGCAATTGGCCGGGAAGCTGTACGAAGGGAAAACGGAGTTTGCCGACGCCTGGAATTTCGGCCCGGCGCCGACGGCGGCGGTCACGGTGAAGGAGGCGGCCGCGGCACTGCAGCGCAGCTGGCCGGAGGTCCGCTTCCGCGCGGCCGGCGATCCGGATGCGCCGCACGAGGCCAGGTTGTTGCGCCTCGACTGCTCGAAGGCGCAGAGCCTGCTGCACTGGCACGGCGTGTGGGAGCCGGAGACAGCGTTCCGCCGGACGGCGGAGTGGTACCGGGATTTTTATCTGGAACAAAAGATCAATACCGATGCGGATTTCGACGCCTATTTCGACAGCGCCGCCGCCGCGCATATGGAGTGGATGAACTGACGTGAAAAAGATCACCGTTGTAAGCAGTTGTTTCAACGAGGTGGAGAACCTCGAGGAGTTCTGCCGCCGGGTACGGGAGGCGTTTGAAAAACTTCCGGAGTATGAGTTCGACATGATCATTGCGGACAACTGCTCCTCCGACGGCAGCCGGGATCTCCTGCGCCGTCTCGCCGCGGAGGATCACCGGATCAAAGTGATTCTCAATGCCGGAAACTACGGGCACATCCGTTCGCCCTACAACGCGCTGTTGCAGGCGGACGGGGATGCGGCGGTGATGATCTGTTCGGATCTGCAGGAGCCGCCGGAGCTGATTCCGGAGCTGGTGCGCCGCTGGGAGGAGGGGTACCGGGTGGTCTGCGCCGTCAAGCCGCAGAGCCGGGAGAATCCGGTGATGTTCCGCATCCGCTGTTTCTATTACTGGCTGCTGGATCTCTTTTCCGAACTGCCGCAGCTGCACAATTTCACCGGGTTCGGCCTGTACGACCGCCGGTTCATCGAGGCGTTGCGTCGCTACCATGAGCCGTATCCCTATTTCCGGGGGCTGGTGAGCGAAATCGGCTTCCGGCGCATTGAGGTTCCGTACGTGCAGGAGAGGCGGAAGCACGGGCGCACGAAGAATAATTTTTTCACCCTCTACGACATGGCGATGACCGGATTCGTCAATCACACGAAGCTGCCGCTCCGGCTGGCGGCCTTTTCCGGATTGATTCTGGCGTTTCTGAGCCTGCTGACCGCCGCCGGATACCTCGTCTACAAACTGCTCTACTGGGATACCTTTCAGCTGGGACTGGCGCCGCTGGTGATCGGACTGTTTTTCTTTTCCGCAGTTCAGCTGATTTTCATCGGCGTCATCGGCGAGTACATCGGGGCGATCTGGACGCAGGTGAAGAACCGTCCGCTGGCGATCGAGGAGGAGAAGATCAATTTTGACGACGAGAAGGAGCAGACTGCTCAAGACAAATAACAAGGAGAAACTTTGAAATGGTGACATTGAAGACCAGCTGTGGCGACATCCGGATTGAACTGTTTGAGAAGGAGGCGCCGGAGACGGTGAAGAACTTCCTCGCCTACGTGGATTCCGGGTTCTACCGGGACACGCTGTTTCACCGGGTCATTCCGGGCTTCATGATTCAGGGCGGCGGCATGGACCGCGACTTCCGTCAGAAGCCGACCAATCCGCCGGTGAAGAACGAGGCGGCCAACCAGCTTCCCAACCGGCGCGGCACGATCGCGATGGCCCGCACCAACGTGGTGGATTCCGCGACCAGCCAGTTTTTCATCAATCTGGTGGACAACGATTTCCTCAACTTCCGGGCGCCGACGCCGCAGCACTACGGCTACTGCGTTTTCGGCCGGGTGGTCGAGGGGATGGATGTGGTCGACAAGATCGCCAAAGTGAAGACCGGAGTGCGGGGGATGCACCGCGATGTGCCGCAGGAAGAGGTGGTGATCCTCGACGCGGTCCGCGACTGACGGGAGCTCCCGATGAAAACTGCGCGTCCTGCCGGGAAGCCGGTGGAACGCGCTTTTTTTTTGCAAGGAAGACGTTACTCGCAGAGGGAGCTTACCTGAATCAGCCAGAGCGGATTGTCGGCGGCGACGCGATCCCAGGCGGCCCGGTCGGCAGAGGGAATCTCCCGGCGCAGTTCCGCGGCGAGCCGGGCGGAGGCCGACGGAGCCGGTGCCGGGTCGCACCGGTGTTCCGAACCGATGAGCAGCAGGGTGAACAGCGCGAGGATGGAAAAGAGCGCCAGCCGGCGCAGACGGTCGCGGTTGATCTTCATGTTCATTTCTCCGGTTGATGGTTGAAATTCTGCTGCAGATCGGCCAGCATCTCCTGCTGCCGTTTCTTCTGTAAATGTTCGTCGATCGCGGCCATCTCCGCGAGGTAGCGCTCGACCGACCAGATTTCCACGCCGACTTCGACGCCGATGACACACGCTTCCCGGCCGGGTGCGAGGCCGGCAAACTCCCGGAACTGCACCGGCAGAGTGATCCGCCCCTGCCGGCTGATCGTTTCCGGCTGGGTCAGGGCGCCGAAACGCCGGAGGGAACGGCGCATCACGAAACTGGACGCGATCTCCCCGACCGCCTGGAGTTCCTGCCGCCGCATTTCCGCATAGACCTCTTCCGGATAGAGTGCAATCGCGCCCTCCGGCAGGCCGTGCATAACCACCTCTCCGCTGCAGCGGCGGAGAAAATCATCGACAAAGTGCTGGGCCAGCCGGATTCGCCCGTTGCTGTCGACCAGACAGCGATCCTGTCCGCAGAAAGCAAGCATCATTCTCCAGTAAGTTCGGTCGAGTATCCGGAAAATCCGTTTATTTCCAATATATTCCATTTTTTTCCAAAATCAAGCGTTTTTCATTATTTTTTCATATCTGGCGGCCGTGGGTAAAAAGGAAACAGAAATGTTCCCTGACAAGAGGGATGGCGGAAAAATGGGTTTATCCTCCGGAAAAAAAGGCAAAGTTGCTGGATCGGGGCTTGTTATTTGAATAATTTGGTGTATTAATATGTAATGATTCGGGGAAAATGTGTCTGCGAAAACAGCAATCCTCCGTCTTTTCGTGTATGTGTTATTGAATTTCTGATTCATGAAAATACAATCGTAGAGGTGAAAGAGTGGCAACCAACAATGACATCAGAGCGGCAATCGACAACTCCAGACTGACGACGAGGCTGTCGGTCTTCGGCGGCATCGCATCGCTTCTGTTGCTGATTCTTACAATTGTCCTCGGCATGGTGCGGGGCGAAGCCGGAGGCGCGGACGTGTTCAGCCTGGCGGTGATTCCCTTCTCCATGGCGTTGCTCTTTTCGCTTTCCTCGCTGGTGTTCGGTGTGCTCCGCACGTCGGCGGCGCAGGAGGAGGAGGAGAAACAGCTGTTGGAAAAACGGCGCGATGTCAGCGCTCTGGATGTCGAGGAGGATGTCCGTTTCACCGCCGGCCGTTCGTTTGAGAACTACCGGCGTTTTGCTCCGTATGTGCTGGCGCTGCTCGGCGCGGTCATGATGGCGATTTTCCTGATCTATTTCTCGCGCAGCTGGGCGGCGCGGGCCGAGGCGGTTGCCGCAGGAACCCCTTCCGGCAACGCGCTTAACGCGGCGTTGCTTTCCGCGATCATGATGCTGTTGAGTGTCTTTTCCGGCGCCTTTTTCGTCGGGCAGTCGCGCGGCCGCTCGTTTCGCTGGCTCCGGCCGGTGGGCGCCTGGCTGGTGACCGGATTCGCGGTGATGTTCGTTTCGACGATCACCGCGCTTTTCGCACACAACAACCATCTTGAAGTCGACGGCTATGCCGCCCGGGTGATCTTCTGGATCTTCGCCGTGCTGGGGGTGGAGTTCATTACCAATTTCATCATCGAGTTCTACCGGCCGCGGACGATGCGGGAATCCCGGCCGATCTTCGAAAGCCGCCTGCTGGCGCTCTTCACCGAGCCGGGCGGCGTGATGCGCAACATTGCTTCCGCGCTGGATTACCAGTTCGGGTTCAAGGTTTCCGGCACCTGGCTGTACAGCTTCATGGAGCGGTCGTTCTTCCCGCTGATCATCGTGTGGGCGGCGATTCTGTGGGGCTTCACCATGATCCACGAGATCGGGCCGAGCGAAGTCGGCGTCAAGGAGAACCTCGGCAAGGTCACCAGCGAGCAGTTGCTGGAGCCGGGCATCTACTGGACTCTCCCGTGGCCGTTCGGAACCGTGAAACGTTTCAGCTGCACTGACTTGCAGCAGGTGGTGATCGGCGAGCTCCATGACAAGGATGAGGAGGCCGCTGCGCCGGCCGACGACGGTCACGGCCACTCCGCGCCGAAACCGACCAAGAAGACCGGGCTCAGCCAGGTGGTGCTCTGGACCACTGCGCACGGCAGCGACGATAACAATTTCATCGTGGCGGTTCCGCCGGAGGACGGCAAGGCGGTTTCCGAGGCGGACGGCGCATCGATCTCGTTTGTCCGGATGGTGATTCCGATTGACTACCGCATCCGGCGCGACGGGGTGATGGACTACGCCTACCGCAACGCGGACCCGGTGACCACGCTCAAGCGGATCGGCGAGCAGGCGGCGACGGAGTACCTGGCCAGCTCCTCGATGATGGAGGTCATGTCCACCCACCGGCTCCAGACGGAGAAGGAGATGAAGGAACGGATTCAGAAACTTGCCGACCAGCATTCGCTCGGCATCGACATTGTCGCGGTGACGATTCTCGACTCGCATCCGCCGGTGGAGAAGGTCGCTCCGGCCTACCAGAACGTGATCGGCGCGATGGAGGAGATGGAGACAAAAATTCTCGAGGCGGAAACCTACGCGGTCAAAACGGTTCCCGAAGCGGAATCCAAGGCGCTGCGGATCAAGGTGGAAGCCGAATCCTACAGCCATATGATCAAGACGGTTTCCGCCGCGGAGAGCAGCCGGTTCACCACCCAGCTCTCCACCTACCGGGTGATGCCGGCGATGTTCAAGCTCAAAACCTACCTTGACTTCCTGGAAAAGGAGTGCCAGGGAATCCGCAAGTTCATCGTCGCCTCCGGGTTGAGCGACGAGATTTACGAGCTGAACTTCGAACAGAAGGAGCGTCTCGATCTGATCGACACCGACATTACGGCAATCAAGTAAGTGTAATTCAAAGGCAATTCACATAAAAAACTCTGGAGGTTTCAAACTTATGGCGACGGGTAACTTTTTCAAACATTGGCCGACGATGCTGCTCGGTCTCGTGGTGGCGGCGATTCTTCTGGTGGCGGTATTCTCCTACCAGCTCAACCAGACGGAGAGTGCGGTTGTAACGACCTTTGGGCGCCCCACGGAGGTGACGGAGCCGGGGTTGCACTTCCGCTGGCCGTTCCCGTTCCAGCGCATCTACCGCTTCGACCACCGGATCCGCTGCTTTGAAGGCGGTGCGGGGAAGCTGGAGGAGACGATGACCGCCGACGGCCAGAATATTCTCGTCGGCATCTATGTAAACTTCCGAATTCAGGATGTCAAGCAGTTCTTCATCACGCTGGAGAACATGACCAAGGCGGAGGATCAGCTCAACTCCTGGATGCGCGGCTACAAGAATGCCGCGTTCGGCCGCTACAAGTTCAGCCAGGTGGTGAACACCGATCCGAAGCTGATGAAACTGAACGAGATCCAGGAGGAAATCAAGAAGAATCTCGTACAGATCAGCAAGCCGTACGGGCTGGAGATCGTCAGCGTCGGCATCAACACGATCAACGTGCCCAAGGCGATCAGCGAAAAGGTGTTCGACCGGATGATTCAGGAGCGTCAGCGCGCCGCGGCTCAGTTCCTGGCGCAGGGCAACAGCCGGGCGGAGAAGATCCGGATCGATGCCGACCGCGAGAAGGCGATCACGCTGGCCAACGCGGAGGCGCAGGCCAAGGAGATCCGGGCGCAGGGCGACGCCGAGGCCGCGAAATACTACGCTGTTTTCAAGGAGAATCCGGAACTTGCGGAATTTCTACGCAAGCTCGATTCGCTCCGTCAGATCATGAAGGGGCGGACCACGCTGGTGCTTGACACCAATGTCGCTCCGTTCGATCTCTTCAAGCCGGGTGCCGAGGTTCTCGGGCCGGTTGCGAAATAACCGGAGGAAGCGCGGATTATGGAAGCAAAAGAACCCAAAGGCGTCATCCGGGGCGATTTTGACCGCTCCGGGCAGTATGAAGCCGGATTGAAATCGCTGGTCAAAAGTCTTCAGTGGGCGTTCGTTTTCCTGCTGGTGGTCATCATCGCCATGCTGGTCTACTTCTTCACCGGCGGCGGATATTTCGCCGTGGAGCCGCAGCGGGCGGTGATTGTGTTGAAATTCGGGAAGATGCTTCCGGAGACCTTCACCTCCGGCGGGCACTGGTTCCTGCCGTATCCGGTGCATCAGTTCATCCGGATTCAGACCAATCAGCAGTTCATGGATGTGAATTTCATCGCGGCGGAGATGCCGGGCGAGGGGGCGCAGAAGTCGCTGGAGCCCGGGCGCGACTCCTATCTGCTGACCGGAGACGCCAACATCATTCACGCCGCCTGGTCGATCGGGTATCAGGTGACCAATCCGGCGAAATATTACGAGATGCTGAGCACGCCGCTGCATCCGGTGGACAACGGCCGGGTGATGCCGGACGAAGTGGTGACCGATGCGAGCGGATTCAGCGGCACGCGCGGTCCGCAGACGCTGATCCGGAATCTGTTCCGGCAGGCGGTGATCCGGGTGACGGCCGGTCTCAAGGTCGATGAAATTCTCTATTCGAAACAGGGGCAGTACAGCGACGAGGTGCGCCGTATCTTCTCCCGGCTGGTGCAGGAAGCCGATTGCGGCATCGAGGTGGAGAACGTCACGCTGAACCGGGTGTTTCCGCCGTCGAAGACAAAAGCGGCATTCGACGAGGTTGCCGCCGCGAGCAACACGCAGTCCACTTTGATCAACAAGGCCAACGAATACGAGGTGGAGACGAAGAACAAGGTTCTGGCGCAGCAGGCGGAGATCCTGGCGCAGGCCGAAACCTATCGGACGTCGGTGGTGGCCGAGGTGAAAGCGGAGAGCGCGTACTTCACCAGCATCAACAAGGAATATGCCTCCAGTCCGGAAACCGTGCTGATGGCGCTCTACACGAGCACGCTTTCTGAAGTGTTGCAGTCGCAGGCGCAGGAGAGCAAGTTCATTCTGGGCACCAACAGTTCCGGCAAGGGCCGCAAACAGCTCTGGCTGAAACTGAATCCCGAGCCGCGGACCAAAGCCGAGGCGAAAGGAGAGGAGAAGTAAATCATGGCGGAAGAGCTCGATATGAAAGATAAGAACGCTGCCGGGGCGGTTTCCGGCGAAACCTGTTGCTGCGGTCACGATCATGCTCATGAGGCGGAGAAGGCCCATTCCGCCGCCTGCTGCTGTCACGATCATGATCACGATCACGAGGAGAAGAAGGGCTTCTGCCCCTGCGGCCATGATGCGGTTTCCGACGGGGTCGGGCACGACCGGGCGATGGGGCGCATCTTCTTCGCGCTGCTCGGCGGTCTGCTGACGGTCAACTCCTTCCTGCTGGAGTGGCTGTTGCCCGGGCAGCAGTATGCGGCGAGCATGAGCGCGCTTTTCGGCGCTTTCATCCTTGCGCTGCCGATCATCATCACGGCGATCAAGGATTTGATCAACGGCAAGGTGTACATGAATGAACTGGTCGCGCTGGCGATTCTCGCCGCGCTGGCAAGCGCCGACTTTCAGACGGCGGGCATCATCGCCTTTTTCCTGTTGCTGACCATCATTATTGAGACGCGGACCGCCAGCGGTGCACAGCGGTCGATCGAGGAGCTGATCAAGCTCACGCCGAACACCGCCCGCCGGCTGGACGGCGATCAGGAGATCGAAGTACAGGTGACCGACCTGGCGATCGGCGACCGCATCCGGGTGCGTCCCGGTGAAAACTTCCCGGTGGATGCGCGCATTATCGCCGGGGAAAGCACGGTCAATCAGGCGTCGATCACCGGGGAATCCCTTCCGGTGGACAAAGGGGTCGGCAGTGACGTTTTCGCCGGTACTCAGAACCTGACCGGTCTGGTCGATCTGGAGGTGACCAAGGTGGGCGAAGATACCACGCTCGGCAAGGTCAAGGATATGATTCTCCAGGCGGAAGCGAGCCGCACGCCGGTGGTTCGCATCATCGACCGCTATGCCGGGTACTATACGCCGGTGGTGCTGATGCTCGCCTGCGTCACCTGGGGGGTCACCGGTGACATCAGCCGGGTGATTACGCTGATGGTCATCGCCTGCCCCTGCGCGGTGGTTCTGGCGACGCCGACCGCGGTTGTCGCGGCGGTTGCCGCGGCCGCCCGGCTCGGAATCTTCATCAAGAACGTCAGCCACCTGGAGCTTGCCTCCAAGCTTACGGCATTCGTCTTCGACAAAACCGGTACGCTCACCGACGGACTGCTTTCGGTGGTGAAATTGAATCCGTTCGGCGAGGTGTCGCCGGCGGAACTCCTGCGCATCGCGGGCTCTGCGGAGCGTTACAGCAACCACCCGACGGCGGTGGCGATTCAGAAACTGGCTGCGGAGGCCGGGCTGGAGCTCGGTTCCGCCGAGGAGTTTCAGGAGGCGCCGGGCAAGGGAGTTTCGGCTAAGATTGAAGGGGTTCCCTGCCTGATCGGCCGCGCCAACTGGATGCGCGACATGGGGGTGGTGGTTCCGGAGCACGACAGCTCCGAGACCGAGGGGATGAGTGTGGTTTACGTCTCCCGCGGCGGCGTGGTGCTCGGCTGGATCGGTTTCCGCGATAAACTCCGCCGGGAGGCGCCGGCGATGATTGCCGACCTGCGCCGTCTCGGCGTGCGGTTCTGCGCGATGGTGACCGGCGACCGGCAGTCGGTGGCCGAAACGGTCGCATCGCAGCTGCAGATCGATGAGTTCCGCAGCGAATGCCTGCCGGAAGGCAAGGTGGAATTTGTGGAGAACATCAAGAAGACCGCGCGGGTTGCGGTGGTCGGTGACGGCGTCAACGACGCCCCGGCGCTGGCGGCGGGCGACCTCGGCATTGCGATGGGGGCCATCGGCAGCGACATCGCGATCAACAGTGCGTCGGTGGCATTGATGACGAACGACCTGCGCCGGATTCCGATGCTGGTCTATCTCTCGCGCAAGTCGCGGATGGTCATCAATCAGAACCTGCTCTTCGGAATGCTGTTCGTTTTCGGCGGTATGGTTCTTTCGGTGTTCGGCTGGATGACGCCGATCTGGGCGGCGGTGCTTCACGCCGGCAGTACGCTCATCATCATCTTCAACAGTGCCCGTCTGGTGCGCATCGGCGAAGAGTTGACGCTGGAAGAGGGCGGAGACGAGCCGGAGTTTTAGGCGGAAACGTCATGCAAATCAAGCAGCGAGGATTTTGAATTACCATGGCTGAACAACGTGAACCGATCGTCCGTGCTGTCGGGCTGACCAAGGAGTTCCGGGACTTCTGGGGGCGGCCGAAAGCGAAGGCCGTGAACGATATCGATTTTGAAATCTATCCCGGCGAAGTGGTCGGTCTGCTCGGCCCCAACGGCTCCGGCAAATCCACTACCGTGAAGATGCTGCTCGGTCTGCTCTATCCGACCGGCGGGCGGCTCTCGGTGATGGGGCGGTCGCCGCGCGCAGTGGAAACCAAGCGGGAGATCGGTTATCTGCCGGAGGATTCCTATCTGTACAAGTACCTGACCGCGGAGGAGACGTTGGATTTCTTCGGGGCTCTCTTCAATCTCTCGCGGGCCGACCGGAAAAACCGGATCGACCAGCTGCTGGAGATGGTGGGGCTGGCCCATGCGCGCCGCCGCCGGGTGGGCGAGTTCTCCAAGGGCATGGCGCGCCGCATCGGTCTGGCGCAGGCGATGATCAACGACCCGGCGTTTCTGATTCTCGATGAGCCGACCAGCGGACTGGACCCGCTCGGCTGCAAAGAGGTCAAGGATCTGATTCTCGCCTTGAAGAAGCGCGGCAAGACGGTGGTGATCACCAGCCATCTTCTGAGCGATATTGAAGACATCTGCGACCGTGTCATCATTCTCTACGGCGGTAAAATCCGGGCGACCGGGAGTTTGAACGAGCTCCTGACGGTGACCGATGAGAACCGCATTACGACGCCGGCCCTGCCGCCGGCGGCGATGGCGCGGCTGGTGGAGCTGTTGCGTTCCAGCCTCGACGGCGAAAATTTCCGGATCGATCATCCGCGCCGGAGTCTGGAGGAATTCTTCCTCGATGTGATCGCCCGTGCGAAGTCCGACAGCGTCGAGACCGCCGGTGTGGTCGGCGGCGGCAAGATCGCCGAGTATCTGGCCAAAGGCGACGAATCGAGCGCCGTGCTGGAGACGCTCATTCAGGAGGTCAAGACGCCGGAACCTGCGCCGGAACCGTCGGCCGAGCCGGAGAAACCCGCGGAGAAGGCGGCCGATCTCTCCGAAAAGCTGGAAGTTCTGACCGAAGGGGAGAAGCCGCAGCCGGTTGCTCCTCCGCCGCCGGCGGAATCGGTGGAAGAGAAGAAGCTGGACGAGGTCAACGCGAAACTCAACGACATTCTGGGTACCCGTAAATGAAGGCTTTCTGGGCAATCGTAAAGCTGACGTTCCGGAACGCGATCCGGTCGCACATCTTCCAGCTGCTTTTGCTGCTGCTGCTGCTGTGCGTGATTCTGATTCCCGGCACGGTCAGCGGGGACGGCACGGCACGCGGATTCATCCGGATTTCGCTGCTGTACAGCCTCTCCGCGGTCAGTACGATTCTGGCGCTCTCCTCCGTTTGGCTCGGCTGTTTCGTCATGACGCAGGATGTCGACAACTACCAGTTGCACATGGTGGTGACCAAGCCGGTTTCCCGCGTCAGCATCTGGCTGGCGAAGTGGGTGGGGGTGAATCTGATTCATCTGGTGCTGCTCGCGGCGGCCACGCTGTCGATCTACTTCATCATCCTCTACAAATACAACCAGCAGGAATTTTCCGCCGAGGAGCGGGAGCGCATCCGCAATGAGGTGCTGGTCGGCCGCCGCGTCTTCTGGCCGGAGGTTCCGGACTACGACAAGGTGACCCGCGAACTGGTGCGGCAGCGGATAGAGAATCTGCGCAGCCGCGGTCTCGCCGTCGACACCGGCCCGGCCGCGCAGGAGAAGATGTTCGACGACGCGCGCCGTGAGCTGGTCTCCGCCGGTTCCGAGGTCAAGCACAACACGTCGCGCGGCTGGATTTACCGCAATGTGCCGGAGGCGAAGGGCAAGCCGCTCTTCCTCCGTTATCGGCCTTACATCGGGAAGGTTGCCACCGAAGGGCAGCGCATGACCCGGTCGTGGTGGCAGGTGGGGGTCCCCCGGGTGATTGACAAGAGCAAGGCGACGAGCGTGTTCGACCCGGCTGCGCAGAGCGGATATGAGATCTACTTCTACGCGTTGTCCAACGGGCCGCGGCAGGTGATGTCGGGCGAGTTCCACGAGGAGGTCATTCCGCCGGCGTGGAACGTGGTCACTCCGGACAATACCGTGCTCATCAGCTACGTCAACTTTGACGACAAGGCGGAGACGCAGTATTTCCAGCCGGCCGACGGGCCGAAACTGCTGGTGGAGGTCTGCGGCTTCTTCAGCAACTACCTGCGGGCGGTGCTGCTGATTGCGCTGGAGCTGCTGATCCTCTCCGGACTCGGGTGCGCATTCGGCGGGTTCCTGTCGATGCCGACGGCGATTTTCGTGGTGATTTCCTATCTGTTGTTCGGTTCTTTCGCCATCTACATGAGCGGAATGAGCTATATCAGCGGTGCGGCGGACCAGTTCGCCCAGAGCATTGCCAAGGTTCTGCTCTGGATCGTCATTCCGCTGCAGGCCTTTGAAGCGTCGACGCAGGTGGCCAATGGCGAACTGATCGAGTGGAGCGCGATCTGGCAGGTGGTGTGGTTCTACTTCCTCTGCCGGGCACTGCCGCTGTTCGCACTGGGCATCTACTTCTACCGTCGCCGGGAACTGGGATTGGTGATACGCAAATGAGCAGATTCCGTACAATTGTCATGTATTTTGTGCTGGTGGTGGTTACCCTGGCAATGTTGTTCGGCATCAGCCGGATGGAGAAGCGGCTCGATGCGCAGGTGGCGGAGCATAATCTCCGGTTCACCGGGCAGATCAAAAATGCGCCGCCGATGGTGGTGTTCACCACCGTGGCGCTCGGCAGTTTCCGCGGGCTGGTCGCCGATTTGCTTTGGCTGCGGGCCGGCGCGCTGCAGGAAAAGGGCAACTATTTTGAAATGGTTCAGCTTGCCCGCTGGATCACCGATCTGCAGCCGACCTTCTCGGGGGCGACCGCCTATCTGGCCTGGAACATGGCCTACAACATTTCGGTGACCTGTTCGAGTTTCGCCGACCGCTGGCGCTGGGTCAATGAGGGGATCAAACTGATCCGGGATCAGGCGATCGAGTACAATCCGGAGGATCCGTTGCTCTACAAGGAGCTGGCGTGGATTTTCCAGCACAAGCTCGGCAACATTATGGACGACGCCAACTTGTACTATAAGAACCGGCTGGCGATCCAGATGACCAACATCGTCGGGACCGGCAATCCGGACTGGAAGGCGCTGGCGGCCGCTCCGGCAGATGAGGCGGCGTTCATGAAGGTCTATCCGCCGGACCACCGCTTCTGGCAGGCGGCAAAGGAGGCCGGGTATGAGAACTTTGATGCGGTGTACAATGCCTTCCGTTCGACGGAACCGGCCGCTCTGCCGGCCGGCATCGTCAGCCGTCTCGGAGGAGCGGAGTCGCCGCTGGTCGGGAAGCTCACCGACTTCTTCCGGGCGGAATACCTGCGCCGTTCGATCAAGCTGGATCCCTCGCTGATCGTCGAGATCAACGAAAAATACGGCATGATGGACTGGCGGGTTCCGGAGTCGCAGGCGATCTACTGGGCGACGCTCGGCCTCAAGCGAACTCCGGGGCATGTCAATCTGGACTGCAACCGGATTATCACGCAGTCGCTTTACGAGGCGTTCCGGGCCGGGAAGCTGCTGATGATCGACGACCAGAATTTCGAAAGCATCATCGTCGTCCCGAATCTGGCGCTGGTGGATGCGGTATACGACACCTATGTGCAGGCGCAGAACACCTTCGACAAAGGGAACTCCGCGTCGACCTTCCGCAGTGCCCGGATCAACTTCATGAAAGAGGCGGTGACGATTCTCTACAACTACGGCAAGTTCAGCAAGGCGGAGGAGTACTACCAGAAGCTGATCAAGGAGGATGGGAAGAAGCATCCGAACATCGAGTCGTTCGTCATGGATGAGTGGGCGGAGGATGTGCGCGACGCCGCCGTCAAGAAGGCCAGCGAGATCATCAGCGGCCTGATTTTCCGCAGCATCAACTACATGGTCTACAATGACCAGGATGCCGCGGTTGCCAACGAACGGATTGCACGCTATATTTATACGAAGTACGCGGCCGATCTGGGCAGGGAGGATCGTACAAAGCTGCCGTCCTACGCGGAGATGAAGAAGTCTGTGGTGGAGAACTGCCTCAAGATCTTCCCGCCGGCGATGGTGGCGATTCTCAAGGCGAAGATCGCGGAAGAACAGGCGGAAGCTGCGTTGGAGCAGAAAACGGTTCCGCCGGAAAAAAACAGCCCGGACGGGCGGAAGTGAGTTAACTTTGGAGGCTTGGTTTTTATTTTTCGGTAGTGTCGCTCTGGCGATGATCCTGTCGAATCTGTGTTCTCTCATGGAGGCGGCGATTCTCAGCATTACGCCGAGCCAGCTGGCGGAACTGCGTCAGCGTTCACCGAAAGCGGGGCAGATCTGCCAGTCGCTGAAACGGGACATCGATAAACCGATCGCGGTGATTCTGATCATCAACACCGCCGCGCACACCATCGGTGCGGCGGTGGCGGGCGGCAGCTTGGCGGCAACTTTCGGCAGTCAGTACATGGGGGTGTTTTCGCTCGTGTTCACACTGCTGATGGTGCAGTATACGGAAATTCTGCCGAAGACGCTCGGCGTGCGGTTCAATCTCCGGGTCATGGCGATTGCGGCGCGTCCGCTGCAGGTGGCGGTGTTTCTCTTCATGCCGCTCATCAAGCTCACTCACTTCATCAACCGGCCGTTCGAACGGCGCCGCCCGGTGCAGCCGAGCACGGCGGATGAGATTTCGGCGTTGGCGGCGCTGGCGCGCAGTTCGCAGGTGATTTCAACCCGGCAGGAGCGGATTATCAAAGCGGTGCCGCGGCTGTCGGAGCGGACGGCGCGCATGGTGATGCTTCCGGCGGAGAACATCTCCTTCCTCTCTTCGGACCAGACCCTTTCCGAGGCGATTGCTTCGACGGGGACGGATTTTCACACCCGTTATCCGGTCTGCGAGGCGGGCAACCGCAACAAGGTGCTCGGTTACGTCAACTTCAAGGAGCTGGTTGCCACGTTCCGGGCGCATCCGGGGGCGATGAACCTCACCGACATCCTCCGGCCGATCGCATTTGCCGAGCCGGATGACACGGCGTCGGAGCTTCTGGAGCGCTTCGCCACGCAGCACTGCCATATGACGATCGTGCGCGATCCAGCTTCCGGGCAGACGCTCGGACTGGTGACGCTGGAGGATATTGTCGAGGAACTGCTGGGCGATCTGGATGACGAGTTCGACCCGTTGCCGCGGACCTTCTATTCGCCGAGTGAATTTGTCTGGGTGGTCGGCGGCGGCGTCCCGATGACACTGCTCACGCGCGATACCCATCTGAATCTGCCGCGGCGTGCCGAACCGGTTTCGGTCTGGTTTGCCCGCATGCTCAAGCGGCAACCGAAAGTCGGTGACGTCTACCGGCACGGAAATGCGGAGTTCTACGCCCGCAAAATTCGTCGAGGGCAGGTGTGGGAGTTCAACTTGAAACGGATCAAAACCGATACTGGAGACGGAAAATGAGAGGAAGGAACGGTCTGGCAATCCTTGCCGCCGGGATCGGACTGCTTGTTTCCGGCTGTATCGATCTGGAATATGTCGGGCAGGAGTTTGAAGCGACTCCGATGTCGCGGCCGGTGGCGCTGTTTCAGAACCGGACGGAGGTTCCCCCGGGCGAGTACCGGATCATCGGGCGTGCGACGCTCACGGCTCCAGACGGCACGCTCGGGTACGATATCCAGGAGAAACTGCTTGACACGGCGCGGGAAGCCGGGGCGGATGCGGTCTGCCTGGTCAGCACAAAACGGGTCAATGTCGGAACCTATCAAATTGAAAACTCCAGCTTTTCTCCTCCGGGAACGTTGCGGCTCAATCCGGGCAACCGGTCGGCGGATGGAAGTATGCGGGAGATCAACACCTTCGGCAGCCGGGCAAGTTCCGTGCGCGGCGAGGAGCGTTCCCGGATTGAAATCGTGGTCAAGGCGCTTTACTTGAAGAATCGGAAAGAGCTGGCCCGGATTCTCGCGGAGCGCGGCCGGGAGCTGGAGGAGCTCGAAGAACTGGGGGGCGAACCGGCTTTGCCGGTCTCCGGAACGGCATCGACGGCGGAGGAAAAGCCGGCTGAAGAGACCGCGTCGAAGGAGGAGAAAAACTCCAGCGGAGAGGCTGTAGTGGAAAAGCCGATTCCGCAACTTTCGCCGGCAGAGAAGAACGATGTGCAGAGCGAGGCGGTTCCGGCTCAACCGGCCGCAATTCCGGAAGATCCTGCGAAGGCGGTCACCCCCGTTTCAGCGACAGAGTGACCTCTTCCGGCGTGAGCATGCGCCACGCTCCCGGCGGCAGGGAGCCGAGTTCGAGATCGCCGATGCGGACCCGCTTGAGCTGTACGGTGGGAGCGCCGACGGCGGCAGTGATGCGGCGGATTTCCCGTTTTTTCCCTTCATTTAGGGTAATCCGGTAGCGGGCGGCGCCGAGCGGCTCGATGGCTCTGACCCGGAGCAGATCGCCCTGGTCGGAAATTCCGGCGCGGATGCGTTCCAGTTCCGCTTCGGAGAGCGGACGGGTGAGCCGGACAAGGTACTGTTTGAGAATTTCGTGGCGGGGATGGGTGAGCTCCTCGACATACGCCCCGTCGTTGGAAAAGAGGATCAGCCCTTCGCTCTCCTTGTCGAGCCGCCCGGCGGAGAAGAGCCGCACCGGCGGATCGGTCCGGATGAGATCGACCGCCTTTTGTTTCGCGTGCGGGTCATGGTTGGTGCAGACGTAGCCGCGCGGTTTATGGAGCATGATGTAGAGGCGGACTTCCGCAGGGCGGACCGGTGTGCCGTTCAGCGTGACCTGGTCGCCGGGAGCGACGCGCGCGCCCGGTTCCAGGACGGTACGGCCGTTGACGGCGACCCGGCCGGACTTGACCAGTTCGCCCGCGGCGCGGCGGGAGGCCGCACCGGCGGAGCTGAGAAATTTAACCAGGCGTTCGCGGTTGTCGTTTTCCAAGATGGCTGCCTCGCTGTTTCGTTTGCATAGTTTACACCACAGGACGGATTTTTGCAATGGATATCCAGCAGGGAAACGGAAATTGTTGCGGAAAACTTTATCTGGTCGGCACGCCGATCGGCAATTTGAATGATATCACTCTGCGGGCGCTGGAGGTGTTGCGGAGCGTCGATCTCATCGCGGCGGAGGACACCCGGCATACCCGTCAGTTGCTGGCGCACTTCGACATACACACCCGGCTGATGAGCTTTCATGCATTCAATGAGCACCGCAAGGCCGAGGGGCTGATCCAGGAGATTCTGGGGGGGCTCTCGGTGGCGGCGGTATCGGATGCCGGTACGCCGTCGCTGGCGGACCCCGGATTTTTCCTGATGCGCGAAGCGGTGCGGGCCGGAATTGAGCCGGAGGTGATTCCGGGGGTTTCGGCGCTCACGTTTGCGGTGACGGCTTCGGCACTGCCGGTGGACAAGTTCACGTTTCTGGCGTTCCCGCCGGTGAAGTCGGGGCGGCGTCGAAAGTTTTTTGAATCGATCCGCGGGGAGGGGAAGACGGTGTTCTTTTTCGAGTCCCCACACCGGATTGCCCGGACTCTGCCGGAGCTGGCGGAGGCGGTCGGGCCGGAGGCGCAGGTCGCGGTGATCCGCGAGGCGACCAAACTGCATGAGGAGGTTCTGCGCGGGAGCGCCGCGGAACTGGCCGCTCTGGCTGGAAAACGGGAGTGGCGCGGGGAGTTCGTCATCGGGGTTCATCCGGGAGAATGTACGGAGCCGGCGGACGAGGAGGAAGAGCTCTCGTGAGCTTTTCCTCTGGCGGATTTTACCGAAACAGCTTCTCCGGATGGGAAAAAAATGATTTTTTTTCACAGCCATCCCATAGGAAAAGAAAAAGTTGAAAGATGATGGTTCTGGATGCAACTTATATTTCAGCAAA
>ENA-UEQW01000417-UEQW01000417.1-human-gut-metagenome-genome-assembly--contig:-NODE-417-length-40557-cov-12.927149_pt1 | contig 40557 bp, 42 predicted proteins | sample MGYA00242947_ERZ507947 | MGnify/ENA primary metagenome ERZ507947 (study PRJEB26167, sample SAMN06115421) | human gut metagenome | host: Homo sapiens | place: China:Guizhou | collected 2015-03-17... | reverse complement strand
GGTAAACCCGTAATATTTATCTATAAGGCACAAATAAAAACGGGAAAACGAAACCTGCCTAAGAAGCACCAGATGATTGGAGAAATTATCGAAGCAAAAAACGGCATATATTTTGTGGGTTCGGACATCGAACTTGTTGATGTAGGTCCCGTCCTCTTTGTTGACAAGAATGACGTTCCCGCAGAGGATTACAGTAAACTCAGAGAGATGCTGAAAGGTGTTTTCCTTGAGAAGTATTATGATTATAGCGCGGAATGAACGAATCATCCCTGCCGGGGTGTAAAACAGCCTCCCGGAAAATGGGAGTTCACCGTGCTCCGGCCCTGTCAGAGCAATCAAGGCCAGCATTCTATTGTTTACATGGATAATAGTATGAAATATATCGAAAAATTGCTATAATAGTAATAATTCCGGTAAGGTCAAAACCTTCTTTTGAACTTTCTTGCTTAACCGTTCACTGGAAAAGTGTGTTCATTCTCCCTGGTGATTACTGTCATAACTGATGGAGAGGATTAGATATATGCTTATCTTTGCTACTATGATAAATGACGTTGATGATCGTGCATTTATGCAAGAAGTATATCAACAGAACGAGCGCCTGATGTATGCAATCGCATTAAAATATGCTTCCAACACACAGGATTGTGAAGATATTGTTCATGATACGGTCGAAAGGCTTTGCAAAAACATTATCAAAATAAAAGGTCTTCCGAATTCTGCACTTCGTGCATACGTGGTTTACGCGGTCAGAAATACGGCTATAAATTTTAGAAAACACCAAGCAACGATAAACCGCCATATTCAACAATTATCGGATGATGATTTAAGCAATGAATACGATCAACCTGAATCAATAATTGAGAGAATAGAAGACCTCAAAGAAAAAAGAACCAGTCTGACTAAAGTGTGGATGCAGCTTACTGATGCCGAGCAAGAATTGCTGTATAGAAAATATGTTCTAGAACAAACGACAGAAGAGCTCGCAGGAATTTTCCAGTGCAGCAGAGACAGTATTCGGATGCGTCTTTCACGCGTAAGGCGAAAATCTCTAAGGTTAATGAAAGGGGATGGCACAAATGACGAGACACGAACGACTGTTGGAAAACTATGAAGATGCATATTTTGCGCTGCTGATGGAAGATGTTGCACAAATGGAAGGCGCTCGGTTAGACCAACTCAACATGGAATTGCAGAATGATCCTCACGCTGCCGTTCCCGAAGGACTCACAAAAAGGTGTTTGAAAACAATAAATGCGCATTTTTCAAATATGCGCAGAAGCAGCAGCCTTAGAATTGTAAAAAAGGCAATTAACCTGGCAGCAGTATTGATCGCAATTTCAACTCTACTTTTTACATCTGCATTTGCAATTTCCGATGAATTTAGAACAGCCACTCTTAATTTGGTGATCACTGCAAATGAGAAGTACACACAATTAAAAATGAAGCAAGAGGATCCCCCTCAAGAATCCGGCAACACTATGGTTACAGACAGCAATAAATTTTTTAAAAATATATGTTTGACATGGCTTCCTGACGGATACGAATATTTATCAGGAGAATACGATTATCAGGCCATCTTTGCAAACGATGAAAATAACTGGATAGTCATTAACAGGATTGATGGGGATTCTACTTACAATGTAGATACGGAGGGGGCCGAAATAGTAGAGGAAATCATGATAAATGGGAACTCCGGGTTGCGCATTGTAAAAAACGGCCAGGCACATATTGCCCTCGCAAATACTGACAAGAATATTTTTATTGACATTTGTTCATCCGAACACGTACCGGGCGAAGTAGTTGAAAAAATAGCCCAAAATATTTTTGTGATTGATTAGGTTTAAACCGCTCAAAAAATTTTTTAATTTTTTTGAAAATTGTGTAAGAAATGGCACGGCTCGTGCGTCTATATAGCAGAAACCCAAAAACGCTACATAAAAAAGGTGGTGGAGCTGATGCTGGCGATCCTTTTAGCCGCATTGGAAAGCGAGGCAGACAAGCAAAAATTCATGGACATTTACGAGCAGTATCACCCGCAGATGGAGCAGACGGCGCTCCGCATTTTGAAGAACCAGCATGACGCCGAGGACGCCGTGCAGAACGCATTTATGCAGATCATCCGGCATTTTGAAAAAATTGATGAAATTCCCTGCGAGAAATTGCCCTTCTGGATCGTCTGTATTGTGAAGAACGAAGCAGTCACGATCCTGCGGAAAAATCAGCGAACGGTGCAGTTGGAGAATTGGGACAGCTTTGCGGCTGACGCGGAAAGCGTGACGGACTATCTGGAACTGGTGCAGCTCTTTTCCAGGCTGCCGGAGACCTACCGGGCGGTGCTGGAAATGCGGCTGCTGCTGGGGTACACCGGAAAAGAAATCGCCCGACACCTTGCGCTGTCAGAGTCGGCGGTCAACACCCGGATCTTCCGTGGACGCGCACTGCTTCGGGAAATCGCGGAAAAGGAGGCGTTTTACGCATGACAGATCAGGAATTGGATACCTTGATGCGGCGAGTTCTGTTGGATTCTTTGAAACTTGACGCGGAAAGCGCGGCCAGCGGCGAACTGGCCTTTGAACCGACGGCCCGGTATCAGCGGCAAATGGCGGAGATGATGAAAGACCCGCTGAAATGGGAACGCAGGCGGGCACGGCCACTGTGGAAGAATGTGGCGCAAAAGGCCGCTGTGATCCTGCTGGTGTTCTCGCTGAGTTTGGGAAGCCTGATGGCAGTCAGCCCCACAGTGCGGGCCGCAGTGGTACGCTGGGTTACGGAATGGTATGAGACACATGTGGTATATAGATTTTCGGGAGAACAGCTTTCCGGAGAAATGCCACAGTATGAGATTACGGATCTTCCGGAAGGATACGTTGAAGATGAACGCGTAGATTGGCCTACGTATATAAGCATTATATATCGGAAAGCAAATGATGAAAATGCACCATGGATTTATCTACGATATGTTTATATGCAGCAAGGAACAGTCAACAATATTGGAACAGAGGGTGCGGATATCATTCCCGTTACTGTGAATGGGATAGAGGGACAGTTATATCTCGCCAGAAATCCGGATGAGTCAGATAGTACTATTACTTGGATCGACCCAGATAAAAACATAGCATTCATTGTGGATGCCGCTCTTGACGCTGATAGCATTTTGCACATGGCTGAGAGCGTTTCTTTGGTAAAAACAGAAAAATAAAGAAATCTGCAAAAACGTGTAAGAAAGCCCCCGCCATCTGCGTCTTGAAAGTAGAGAGCCAGAACCCACCCATAAAAGAAAAAGAATAAGGAGGAATCATTATGAAGAAGTATCGTTCGTTTACGGCAGGTGTAGTCGCGACACTCATGGCGGTTTCGACTGTGGGCACCGCGCTGGCCGCTTCCAGCCGGGTAGAGTACAACAAGGCTGGAATTTCACTGTTCGGCGAGGATAAAGTTCTCACCGGGGAATCCTACAAGGCACCTAATGGGCAGGAGGTTCCCTCTGTCATTACATACGTCGATGAGACCGGCGGCAAAACCAACTATCTCTCCATTCGCCAGATCTCCGAGTTGCTGGGCATCGAAGTCCGCTGGGACGGACAGAAGAATCGGGTCAACTTGGGTGCAGACCCTGCGGATTATGTGGTGGTAGGTGGCAAAAAGGACGATGGCAGCATCCCCGCCAACGCCACGAAGCCGGTGCTGGGGACTGCCCATGGGCCGTTCACAGAGATCGACCCGGCCAAGGCTGTCGGAAAGTCCCTGACGGGCGTTCTTCAGGACAACACCAAGGTACAGACTACCTGCGGTTATTCGCTGGAAGGCACCTTCTATCCCGAGGACGGACAGTACATCGTGCTGACCGTGACCAACAACGGCTCCGCCACACAGACGGTGACTGCCGGACGGGCACTGACGCTGGGCGGTTTTGAAAAATTCACTTCCGTTGACATCGGCGCGGGCGAGACCCTGACCAGAGCCTTCACCATCGCGGATAGTGCGGAGGAACTGGAAAGCACGCTGGCCTTCGGCGTCTACGCCAAAGGCGTTTCCGGCCTCAGCGACATTACGGTTTCTCTGAAGCAGTACAAGTAAAGAGGTCGGGAACTACCGCGCAGAGATCTTGGCCTCTGTGCGGTGGGCCTTTCAGACGTTTCCCATTAGAAGGAGAACCACATGAAAACAAGGAAGAAAAATATCTGCATCAGTATGGTCCTTGCGTTGCTTTTGCTCTTATCCGCTTGTGCAAACGGAAATGAGACCCCTTCGGAGCCAGCACAGTCTGATTCAGAACAGCCAGCAGTAACCCCGTCAGAACCGTCTGCCATTTCTCCGGCGAAGGGAACAGTTAAAACATTTGAATACAATGACTTCGCTCTGGAAGTATCCAATGTTAAAGAAATTAAGCAAGGAAGTTCCTATGACGGAATGGAAACATGGAAATATGACATCTATGTTGTATATCCCGGAGCAATCGCAAAGGTTTTGAACGCCGATATATTTATTGACGAAGAAACCAATCTTCCCCATGCGGACTGGGCTTTTCTGACTTTAGATGATGAACGAATCGACATTATGGATGACACGGAGCCTCTGGAGATCACCGAGGATATACTGGGGGTTTTCGACCCGGAATCGAGTGTATATGTGCTTGGCTTTGAAATGTATGACGATAATAGCCAAGAAAATTAGCTTCATCTAAGGGTTAATTCCTGCGGCGGTTATAGATAGAATGTCAGACCATTCTCAATGCGGCAAGAGCCGGACGTTTGTCATAGAGCCGTGATTACAAAGTGGGGCGATATCATATTAAAAATGCGGATTTCAATAAACGCTTTGCAGAATTATGAACAAAAAGCAGGCTGAAGGTTTATCTCCAGCCTGCTTTTTATAGCGGACGCGTAGCACGGAATGGTCGATGGCATAGAGAACCATGAAACCCTTAGAAATACAGACACTGTCGAAATAGGTCTCGATTTGAGACTCATTTCGGGCTGAGCTCGTCATCCAGTTTTGACTCCAGACCATTTTTATAAATTTTGAATACTTTCCTTAAACAGGTCCTGAATGTCATCCGTGTTAGCGATATTTGTGCAGCATGTTTATTGCGTTACACTTTTCCTGAATATTTGTTCTATATTACGAGAAAGCAATATTATCCATAAAAAGATTCGCAACTATTTGGAGGGAAAAAGATGTCCAATTACAAAATGCAGTTTCCGTTTCATATTTCTAAAAGCTGGTTCTCTGTGTGCATATTCATTTTTCTCTTGACTGTTTGTGTGGGTTTAGCAATCCATGTCACCAGTGAAGAAGATGCGATATGTTCTGATTCTGATCATTCTGAATTGCCCATTGTTTCGAATGAAAATGTTTCAGAGAAATCAGACTCAGATATAGAGTATGCGAAAAATTATGTGCCAACGGAAGAGGACGTTCTTGCAGCACGCCAACAAGCAACCGAAGGAATGTCTCAACAGCAAATAGAAAATCTGACCGAGGTGGTTAAGACTGCAAATTTGTGGTTGGAGCATAAATATATGAATGAAGATCTTTTTGAGCAACTGTCAGATCCCAATAATTTGTACTGGAATTACTTCCATCAGACCGGAGAGATTCAAATTGGCTGGGCAGTTGACGGTGGTCTCGATATGGATGCTGTATGTGAACGAGAAAAGCTTTCCATAGAAGAATTTTATGCCAAGTATGGAACGCCCGTTGTTACAACGAATCTCTATGATGCAGATGGGTTCATTGGTCTGTTGTCAGAAATAAATTCATTCATTCAAAATGGAAATCTTAAATCCGAACTTCAGTATCTCATGGATCAGACGGAACAGGCAAAAGAAACCCATAGGATGGAAATTGTAAATGACATCTACAAAAAGCTACATGATCTGGATTATTTTTTGCTGCGATATGGTCCTAAAGATGTCGCTAAGTATGTCGAAGATGATTCTACGGTATCTAAATACTACGGCACCCTTCCTTTCTATTAACCTTTCCTCGCAAAGAACTCCGACATGGTAATGCCCAACCCATCGCAGATCCGCTCTATCGTGTCGACAGATAATTGTCCGCCGCGGCGTTCGCTGTTTTTCAGGGTCGAATGAGATACATCGCATATCTGAGACAGCTTAAAAAACGTAAGACTCCGCTCATCTGCCAACTCTCTCACGATTGCAATCGTGTTCATCAAATCCCCGCCTTTCAGCATTTTAAAAGTTTCTTATAGCACACGCCCAATGACCCGAAATCCTCGTTCCGGGCTGATGATCCTATCAGAATAGTCTTTGTTATACGAAATCAGAACCGGCTGCATGTGGAGCCTTCCGTAGCTGTCCGTAAATGCGTCACGGTCGCTCTCGTCAGGCTCCCGCTCCCCATAGGATTTCAAATAGCCTTCACCGTCATAGACGAACACACCGATCTGACCTATCGAGAGCGTCTCGCACCGCTCTACCCAGACGATCTGCCCGTCATGGTAGACCGGCTCCATACTGTTGCCGGATACTCTAACGCCAAAATCCGCTTCCGCCGGGACTGCGTTTTCCGGAAAGCTGACCATCTCAAAGTTGTCCTCATCCAAGAAACTGCCTGTACCGGCTGAGACTCTGAGATTGCTGACGGGCTTATCGATATAGCGGATCGTATTCGTGGGCGTTGGCATGGGATTGTATTTACCGGTAGCAATCAGATCCTCTCGGTAAGCACGGACCTTTTCCGCCCCCACTTCGTTGAGCAGAGGCGTGTGTTCTCCGGTAAAGGCAGCAAGGCCATCCTCAAGGTCCAGCGCATAGCAGATCGCCAGCAGTTGGTATGCATTGGGAACAGTCAGGCCATTCGTCCACTTTCCCAGCGCGGATTGGCTTACATCTACACCAAAGTCCTTCAATGTTGTGCAGAATTCTTTTTTACTCAGCTTTCGGTTTTTGAGTTCTTCCGAAAGCCTTGTACCAATCACATTGTTCCGCTTCTCAGTCTCAGCACTGTATCTCACACCGTTCTTTGAAGGAGCCGGAAACGGGATAACCGTTGTTTTATGACTGTTCATAAAGAAACCCTCCGTCTTAGGATGATCCCATTATACACGGGGATAGCTATTCTTGTCAATCGCAAATAGCTTGTTGCGCTATAAATGCGACATTTACATAGCTTTATGAGATTGTTATGATGGAGCCACAGTCAAGGAAACTTCTTCCCTTCCATGACAGCTAAGATGTGAGGAGGAACGCGGATGCCGATTTTATCTCGGAAAGATCTTGAACGGATATCCCGCAGAGTGCTGTTCCGCTATCTGACGCTGTCAGACCGCAAAATGGATCGCATCGACCCGGTCGACTTTGCGGAAAAGATCTGCGGACTTCATTTCGCGTTTGCAGATATGAGCGTAACGGGCTCGATCCTTGGACTGACCTCCTATAGCGACGTCAATCTCACCATATCCGTTCCCCGTGGAAACGGGTCAGTCCAGGAATTTCACTTGAACGGCAATATCGCCTATGTGGATCAAAACCTCGCAAATGCGGGATCGGTGGGACGGTTGAATTTCACTCTGGTACATGAAGCCGCGCATCAGATCCTCGGTATGCTTTACCCGGAGGAATATAATCCAAGCGCGCAGCCGTTCATCTGCCGCCTTGCGGATGAACGCTGCACATACCCCATCACCGACTGGGTAGAATGGCAAACGAATGTGCTGACGGCGTATCTCCTACTCCCCCGTGAGCTGATCGACCGCTACATGGATGAGCTTGGCCTTGGCCGGCAGATCAAACTCCTGAACAAAGTATTTGCCCCCAAGGAATATGCGCTGTTTTCTGAAATGGCAAAGCGTTTGGGCGTCTCGAAAACAGCATTATCCATTCGTCTGGACAATCTTGGCATGATCGGCCGAAATGATTTTAGTAATCCGTATGCGCCCATCCATATTTATGCGGATGACTTTGACACAGCATAGGAGGTAGCTATTATTATGGCAAAAATCAATTCCAAGGCGCTTGACCCGCAGCGGTATGCCTGCATCCAAGCCGAACAGCAGGAGCTTGAGCAGCAGTACTCCACCCATATCACCATGGCACGGCTTTGCCCGTATTGTAAGCTGCGGCTTGAAACGCTCTGCAAAGGGGCCCACGGCGCGACATACCTGAAGTGCCCGCAATGCGGAGAGGTGGTTTTCTTCCCGCCTGTTGTATTCCGCATTGCATAACCGCGAATAATCGATCTGTCCCCAACAATTAAATACCAAGTATGAGCCTCGGAGCCGCTTGATGCGTGACCATCCCATGTGCCGCTTGATTTGTAACGATCGTTCCTTTTAGGAACATAGTTCTGTCAACGCGGCCAATGGTCAGACAAATCAAGCGGCTCTTTTTTTGCGCATGCAGCTCCGGAAAAGGAGTTTGCAATGCGCTTTTTTCATATCCTCCCCCTTTTAGCGTGGGAACCGTATATCGCTGAATACCCCTGATCTCCCGATTTTTTGAACCTTACCAAATTCAAAAAATCACAAAGGAGATCAAAAATCATGTCTGAAAAAGCATATATTCTCAATATTTACAACACCATGACCGGCGAATTTGAGCTCGTGCAGGTCACGAAGGAAGTCTTCCAGACCTACAGACGGACGAAATGGCACATTGAAGACAGCACGGAACGCTTTTACAAGCATGAATCGCAGATGAGTTCTCTGATCGGCGGCGAAAATGACGGATACGAGCGGTTCCATGAATTTATTGATTATGACAACACCCCTGAAAATCAGGCAATTGAGGAAATGGTGCGCCAGTCCCTGCGTAATATTCTGGATCTGCTCCCGCCGAAGGATTATGAGCTGATCTACGAGCTTTACTTCAAAAACCGCTCTGAAAAGGAATATGCACAGATGCTTGGGGTCTCTCAGCAGGCCATTCATATGCGGAAAAAGCGCATCCTGAAAAAAATTAAAAATAATTTGGATGAGCAGGGTTGTTAAGATGCCAGTTTTTTCCCGTATACATACGAGAAGAAAAGAATCTTCTTGTGAACATCGAAAACTGAATATCCGGTGACGAATAACGTCAGTTGACGGTCCCCCGGCGAGGGGGAACAGCGATGCGGCGGATGCGCGAAGACCACCTGCATCGGAATTACTCCGATGTCAATGAACGGCCAATAAGGTGCAGAGCGAAACTCATTCAGCCAAAAGCGGGCATGGCAGCCCGTCTCGCAATGATCCCGTCAGCCTATAATGGTACATTCTGTCCAGCCACAGCCGCAAGCAATGGGGGCAGCTCGGAGAGATCCTCTGAGGGGTTAGATTCCCGATGGGCGCTGCCAAGCGCCGGTTCGTTCAGCCGCCCGACGGTCCGGGAAGTAGTGTCGAATAGGACTGAGCAAAAGAACTTTAAAAAATATAATGAGGGCCGCTCCATATCCGGGTATAGCAATATGCTTCCAACCAAGACAGGAGCGGTCCTCTGTTTTTATTTCTGAGCTAAAAGATGTGTTTTCAACAGCACATTCTCTAAGGCTCTATGATCTTCATGTAACTGCCACCAACAGGGCTTAAGGAAGTGGAGAACTTTCTCCGCCCATCGGTAGTCCTCTGGCTGCAGCGTTTCCGTTGCAGCGCCAAGCTGGAATGCCGCGTTGCGTCTCCGCACAGAGATATCAACGCTGGCCCGATCCAGATATAAGTTCAGAAAGCCGCAGACGATGGCGGCTTCTTCCGCTGTATAGAACATGTTTTCCCTCCCATTCCGCAAACAGGCATCATTGTAACACGGTGCCCTTGTTTTGAAAATGGGCTGTTTCCACAAGAATCCAGCCGAAAGTTTTATACAAACGCTTGTTCGATTTATGGTGCTGTGCTAAGATTCCATAACGAAAACTCCCAAACCCATTTGTGAAAGTGGGCTTGGGAGTTTTCATTATCATTCAAATTAACTCACAAAAGGAGGAATCCGAATGAATCCAAACGCAGATTATCTCGGCATCGTCACCATGCTTCGCAGCCTGCGGGAGCAGGGTCTCGTCAGCGGCAGTGAAGCAAAAAAAATCGCCGCGCGGCTGAGGGTACAGCTTGGTGCGGACATCATTATTTCTCTTTGATTTCTTCGTTTTTAGGATAGCTATTGCGGATGTTATATGGTATTGTGTGTTGCTGACGAAGGAGGTGGCAGAGGAATGAGTGATAAGGAGAAAACCAACGGTTCTCTGGCGATGGCTCCGCGGGTCATTACGATCCCGGCAGCGAATCAGGAAACCGCACGAAAACTCCGCGTGGCAGCGTATACCCGTGTCAGTTCCAACTCCAAGGATCAAGAACACTCCTTTGCCGCGCAGAATGCCTACTTCTCCAAACTCATCACAGACAACCCTGATTGGGAGTTGGCAGACATATATGCCGATCAGGGCATCACCGGCACGTCCATAGACAAGCGGGATGACTTCCTACGGATGATGGAGGACTGCCGAAAAGGGCGCATCGACCGCATCCTTGTGAAATCTTCCTCCCGCTTCGCCCGGAATACCAAGGAAAGTCTGGCGGCTGTACGGGAACTGAAGTCTCTCAACATCAGCGTCTACTTTGAGGAGCAAAACATTGACACCGCGCAGGTGTCCGGCGAAGTTCTTATCGCCATGTTCGCGGCACTGGCCCAGCGGGAGAGCGAGGCTATCTCCGAACGGGTGCGGTGGAGCTACAGAGTCCGAATGAGCAAAGGGAGATTTTCCACCTGCAAAGCGCCCTATGGCTATCGGCTCGTTAAAGATCATTTGGAGATTCAAGAGGATGAAGCGTCAATCATCCGACATATCTTCGACCGTTACCTTGCAGGTGTCAGTATGGAGAATATTGCAAAGGAAATCACGGCGCTGGGCTGTCCAACGCGGGACGGCACTCAATATTGGCAGTTGACCTCCATCCAGTACATACTGCAAAACGAAAAATACGCCGGAGATTCTCTGTCTCAAAAGAAATATACCACCCGCAGCTTTCCTCGGCAGCAAAAAATCAACCACGGCGAACGAAAACAGTATCTTGTGATAGATTCTCATCCCGCAATCATCAGTAGAGAGATTTTTCAAAAGGTGCAGGAACTTCTGACACAGAGAAGTGCCGCGATTCATCCACGGTCAGATGTCCCCCACGCTTTTGCGCGTAAAGTCGTGTGCGGTCACTGCGGCACACTCTGCAAAAGGAAAAATTGTGGTGGCTCTGTAAATTGGGCGTGTCGCAGACACGACAAGTCTATCACCGCCTGCCCCAATACGCAGGTTCCAGAGGAACAGATGAAAAACGCATTCCTCCATGTATATTACAATCTTAAACATTATGGAACGAGCATTCTCACCCAACTCATCTCTGACCTCTACGCCGCCAGAACCGGCAGCCTCCTCTGGAGCGAAAACATCGTGGAGATCAACAAACAAATATCGGATATTGCCAGTCAGGAACGACTTCTGGCCCAGCTCAAGCAGCAGGGAGTGGTCGATCCTGACATTTTTATATCCCGCAGCAATCAGCTTGCAGAGCGCCTCCGGGAACTGAAACTCCAAAAGGAGCGCATCCTGCGGTCTGAGGAGGATCACACCATCCAACAAACACAGGATCTGCTGGATGTGCTCGAAAGCGGACCGGACTGGCTGGATGACTTCGATGAGCAGCTATTCAGCGATATGATCGAGAAAATCGTGGTCGTGGACAATGAAACACTGCGCTTCCGCCTTCTCAATGGACTGGAGGTCACAGAAAAAATAGAAAGGACACGGAGATAATGGGAAAACGAAAGCAGCCCTTCGGCTATAAAATGAAGCTCGGCGAGATCGTGCCGCAGCCGCGGGAGGCGGAAACGGTGCGGAGCATCTACCTGCAATACCTTGCTGGTGCCTCCTTCAAGCAGCTTGCCGAACGGCTTCAGACAGAGGATGTTCCCTACGATGAGGACAAGTCCTGGAACAAAAATATGGTGGCGCGAATTCTGGAGGACGACCGGTATATCGGTGAGAAAGAATTCCCGGCGCTCATCCCAACGAAGCAATTCCACGCCGCCCAGGAACGCAGGAAAGAGATGCGCCCCGAGTATAAGCAGACACCTGCGCAAAAGGAGTTACGCAAGCTGTGCGGCGGCACCGTACCCGACAGCGTTGCGCGAAAAGTCCTCAAGATACTGAATCAGATGGTCGACGATCCGCAGATCATCAAGATAGAAACATCCGGTGTTCCCACCACAGAAGATATCCGGCGGCTCCAGCAGGAACTGAACACGCTGCTACAGACACCACCTGTAGATGCGGACACCGCGCGGCAAAAAGCCTTGGAGGTCGCATCCCTAAAGCTGGCGAGTGTCAAAACGGAGGAATATGAATCACACCGGCTCCGCCGCATCTTTGGTTCGCAGGCAAAGCTGTGGGAGTTGGACGCAAACCTCCTGCGGCAGAGCATCCGAAAAATCACCTATGACAGTAAGACAGTCAAAGTCCTGCTGAAAAACAATCAAGTCTTAGAGGAGCGTGATGATACATGACGCAGTCCCGCCCTGAACCGAAGGTCATCGTGATTCCCGCAAAGGAGGAATCGCCGCAGGATCAGGAAAAGAAGAAAAATCTCCGGGTAGCCGCATACTGCCGCGTGTCCACGAAAAAGGACGAGCAGCTCAACAGCTACGAAAACCAGAAAACATACTACACGGAAAAAATCATGGCAAACCCCGACTGGACGATGGCGGATATTTTCGCGGATGAAGGCATCACAGGCACTTCCGCCTGCAAGCGCAAGGATTTTCTTCGCATGATCCGCCAGTGCAGGCAGGGCAAAATCGACATGATCCTTGCCAAATCCGTCTCCCGCTTCGCCCGTAATACCGTGGACACGCTGAACTATACCCGCGAACTGCGCGGCATGGGCATCCCGGTCATCTTTGAGGAGCAGAATATCAACTCCATCTACCCAGAAAGCGAGTTCCTGATCACTATCCACGGTGCCTTCGCACAGTCCGAAAGCGAAGGGATATCCTCCCGCGTTAAGTGGGGCAAGCATCAGGCAATGCGGACGGGAAAGGCAAACATCCAGTATAAAACTCTGCTGGGGTATGAAAAGGGTCCTGACGGGGAGATGGCGATCAATGCGGAGCAGGCGGAGACTGTCCGAAAGATTTATGAGCTGTACTTATCCGGCCAGACGCTGCGCAGCATCAAGGAAACCTTGGAAACAGGCGGATTCAAGAATTCGGCAGGAACGACGGAATGGACAACCTCCAATCTGCGGACGATCCTCTCTGATGAAAAATACTGCGGTGACGTCCTGCTCCAGAAAACATTCATTCAGGATTGTATCAGTAAAAAGGTTATCAAAAATACCGGACAGCTTCCCATGTATCTGATTCAGAACCACCATGAAGCCATTATCCCACGGGACCGATTCGATGCCGTGCAGGTGGAATTGGCACGGCGCAAAACATTGACAAGCAGCACGAAAAAGAGCGCTCCGACCGGCATGAGCCGTTACAGCGGCAAATACGCACTCAGCGGTCTGCTGTTCTGCGGCGAGTGCGGTACGGCGTACCGCAGAGTGGTGTGGACACAGCACGGTGAGAAACGAGCCGTGTGGCGCTGCAGCAGCCGCTTGGACTATGGAAAGAAATACTGCAAAGAATCTCCGACGCTGGACGAATCGCCGCTTCAGCAGGCGGTGCTGGCAGCCATCAATGCATCCATGTCAGGGTGCAAGGTTCTGGCAGATCAGCTTGTAGATGCGATGGAGCAGGAATTGGCGCCGATTCCCGGTGAGAGCATGAGCCTTGGAGATATCGACCGAGCGGTCACAGAGTTGGGCAAACAATTCGATACGCTTCTGGCAGAAGCGGCAAATGGTGACGCGGACGAATACGCCGAGCGCTTTCGCACCATCTCCACCACGATGGAGGAACTGAAGCGCCGCAAGGCGGCAATCCTCGGTATCCGGCAGGAACAGGAACAGATCAGCCGTCGTATCCATGCGGCAGCCTCGGCAATGACCGCGGCGACTGTGGGAATCACAGAGTGGGATGATGGCGTGGTCTATCAGATGCTGGAAAAGGTCACTGTCCTGACGGGTAACCGCATCAAGGTCACTTTCCGCAACGGCGTAGAAATCGAACAGACCGTAGACCAACCTAAGAGGAGGAAATTCATATGATTTATGTGACTGGCGATTGCCACGGAAACTTCCGGCGTTTCCAATCGGATTGTTTCCCGGAGCAAGCTAACATGACGAAGGATGACACGGTCATCATCACCGGAGACTGCGGCGGCGTGTGGTTTGGTGACAGCCGCGACGATGAAACGCTGGACTGGCTGGAACGCCTGCCCTTCACGCTGGTATTCGTCTGCGGCAACCATGAAAACTATGACGCGCTGGAACGATGCCCTGTTGCGGAGTGGCACGGCGGTAAGGTACACCGTATTCGTCCCCATGTTCTGCACCTGATGCGCGGTCAAATCTTCGAGCTGGAGAGTTACCGCTTCTTCACCATGGGCGGCGCAAAAAGCCACGATATTGAGGATGGGATTCTGGAGCCGGACGCCCCGGATTTTGAGCGAAGGCTCACGATGCTCCAACGTAAACCAAGAGCGAGATACCGCATCAACCACATCTCGTGGTGGGCGCAGGAACTTCCCTCCGATGAAGAATACGCCGAGGCACGGCGAAACCTCGACGCGGTCGGCTGGCAGGTGGACTACATCATCACCCACTGCGCTCCCACCAGCATTGCCCTCATGGGAAGCCGTCACAACGAGGCGGACCGGCTCACGGACTTTTTGCAAGAGGTACGGGAAAGAGCAAGATACCGCTACTGGCTGTTCGGCCATTATCATGACAACAAAGCCATTGACGAAAAGCACATCCTGCTGTGGGAGCAGATCGTGCAGGTCATCTGAAGCAGGTCAAAGCAGAGGAAAACACGGTGACACCGCCGTGCTTTTCTCTGCTTTGAGCGTTGATCAGGCGCGCTGCGCCGGAAAGGAGAAAGCCTATGAATATCCGCAAGCCAACAGATTACACCGCCATGTTTGCCGCGCTGGACGCGCTCATAGCGGCGCAGCTCCCGCAGATGGAGCTGTACTGTGAGATCGGTCGGGTGGTCAGCGGCAGAGCGGAGAAAGGCGCAGCTGTTGCGGCGTCCGAATACCTGCAAACCACCTATCCCGCAGCCGATGGCTTTTCTCCCCGCAATGTGCGCCGGATGCGCGCGTTTTACGCAGCCTACGAGGAATCCCCTGAAATCATGCGGCTGGCGATGAACCTCGGCTGGACGCGGAATGCGGCGATTTTAGAGCGGTGCGGCAGCAACGAGGAGCGGGCGTGGTACATCCAAGCCGTGCTGCGCTTCGGATGGAAGAAAGCGAAATTGCTGAACGCCATAGAATCCCAGGCATGGCTGCATTCTTCTCTCGACGAACAGGCGGTTTCCTGCTATACTGGTGAAAAAGAAGTAACGCGGGAGAGCGAATGGAATGAAAAAGATACTCTTTGTGTGTCATGGAAATATCTGCCGCAGCCCCATGGCCGAGTTCGTGATGAAGGACTTGGTGAAGAAAGCTGGGCTGGCGTCACAATTTCATATCGAATCGGCGGCCACCAGCCGGGAGGAGATCGGCAATCCGGTCTATTCTCCGGCGCGGCGCAAGCTGGCGGAGCATGGAATCTCCTGCGACGGCCACGCGGCGCGGCAGCTTACCAATCAGGATTACGACAAGTACGACCTGCTGATCGGCATGGACAGCGCGAATCTGCGGAATATGCACTGCATCTGCGGCGGCGATTTTGCCGGAAAACTGCACCTCCTGATGGACTATACCGACCACCCCCGCGATGTTGCCGACCCGTGGTACACCGAGGACTTCGAGGCGACCTGGCAGGATGTGCTGGAGGGTTGCCAGGGGTTGCTGGATGAACTGACTGCAAGGGAGAGCGATAGAAATGGATAAGTTGGTCATTCGTGGAACAGAAATCAACGTGCAGTGGGACCTCAAGCGAGATGATTTCCTCAGCTTGACTGACATTGCAAAAATCAAGGATAGTGATAATCCACGGTACATCATCCAAAACTGGCTTCGCAACAGAAACACCATCGAGTTCCTTGGTGTATGGGAAACACTCTACAATCCGAATTTTAACCGTGTCGAATTCGATGCGTTTAGAAGTCAGGCAGGGCTGAACAGCTTTGTGATGACACCGCAAAAATGGGTTGATGCGACCGGTGCCATCGGCATTGTTTCTAAGGCTGGTCGCTATGGTGGAACCTACGCACATAAGGAAATTGCGTTTGAGTTTGCCTCTTGGATCTCTGTGGAGTTTAAACTCTACTTAGTCAAGGAGTTTGAGCGCCTCAAGACCGAGGAGATGAAGCAGCTCGGCTGGGATATCAAGCGCAACCTTGCCAAGATCAATTATCGTATTCACACAGATGCTATCAAGGAGAATCTGATTCCACCTGAACTGTCTGCACGGCAGATTTCGCTGGTCTATGCCAACGAAGCCGATGTTTTGAATATGGCGCTGTTTGGTATGACGGCCAAAGAGTGGCGCGATGCCCATCCGGATCTTAAAGGCAACATCCGCGACTATGCCAATGTATCGCAGCTCGTGTGCCTGTCCAATCTGGAGAACCTGAATGCAGTATTTATCAACGAGGGAATCCCGCAGGCGGAGCGTTTGTCAAAGCTCAACGCCATCGCCATCAGCCAGATGAAGGTGCTGACGGAGGATCACAGAATGTTGCAGCTTGAATCGTATGACGAAAGTTAGCGTTAGAAACAGATGATGTTGAATTATGAGAAACAAAGAATATTCTTGTCCTAACGGGTGTGCACTTCCGCCAAGGCGAAAAACACTCAAACATCATGATGACGGAACATACGGTTTTGACTATTGTGATTTCACATTTTGCCCAAATTGCGGAAGCTTGATGCCGTACTCCAAAGAAAAATTGCAACGATTTTTTGAGGTATATACCGTACATCCATTACTTGATACTGCAGTACAACTATTGTACAAATCAGAGTTTGAAGCAGCTGCGCGAGAAGCATTTGTAACTGTAGAAAATAGTTTGAAAAAGAAATCTGGACTCGATTCTCATGGCTTTGATTTGGCAACAAAAGCACTTGCCTTTGAAGCAGATAAGAAGACAGGAGAAATCAAGAAAAAACCATTGGTTGCTATTAATGAACTCAAAAATGAATCTGACAGAAACGAGCAGGATGGTATACGTTATATGCTGATGGGTTTCTTTCAAGGGCCGAGAAATCTATACCAACATAACCATATTGGATCTGGCGCAAGCAATTCCATTTCTGTAGTAATTGAGGCTTCATTTTTTTTAAGACTGCTCGATGGGCATAGTATAACAAAAAACGGACAGTGGCTTCGTACAAAGATTGACTTTCAAGATATGATTAATAAAACACCCAAGTTGGTTGACCGCTGGAAATTACTCCGGCTACTAAAAAAGTGTGTTCGCATGCCAAATGAAAATCAGGAGAAGAGAACCCCATAATCGTTAAAGAATAAATATATGTGACTTGATAGTGGAAACGGATGAAGCGAAATATCCGAATTGAAGCCGCCTGACAAAAGAACCAGGACATTCTTATGAATGTCCTGGTTCTTTTTTTATGGCGTTTTTTGAAAGTGAAATGACAGTCTTGGCTGTTCTCACTTACTGAGCGATCTTGCTTTCCGCGCTACTGACCACCATTTTGCTCAGGGCGAACAGGGCGATGACGTTGGGAATGACCATGAGGTTGTTGAACATATCCGTCAGCTCCCACACCAGATCGTTGCTCATCATGGTGCCCATCAGGATGAACACCAGGGCGATGAGGGTGTAGATCACGGTGCAGGCCTTGGGGTTCTTCTTGCCGAAAAGCCAGATGGCGTTGATCTTGCCGAACAGGTTCCAGCTCAGAACCGTGGAGAAAGCGAAAAAGAACAGGCAGATAGCCACGAACTTGGCGCCGAGGCTGGCTCCCATCACGGAGCCGAAGGCGGTCTGGGCCAGATTGGTCTTGCTGAGCACGGAGGTCACATCCCCCACATAGCCGTTTGCCAGAGGGCCATCGGCGGTGTAGAGGGTGCAGATGATGACCAGCGCGTTGAGGGTCAGCACCACGAAGGTGTCGATGAACACACCGATCATCGCCACAACGCCCTGCTCGTGAGGATCCTTCACATTAGCCTGAGCGTGGGCATGGGGGGTGGAGCCCATACCGGCCTCGTTGGAGAACAGACCACGCTTGGCGCCCTGAGAGATGGCCTGCTTGATGGCGTAGCCGAAAGAACCGCCCACGATGGCCTGAGGCTCAAAGGCGTACTTGAAGATCATGCCGAAGGTGGCGGGGACGTACCGGATGCGGAAGATCAGGATGACCAGACCGCCCAGCAGGAAGATTGCCGCCATAATGGGGACGATTTTTTCCGTAACGGCCGCCAGCCGCTGAACGCCGCCCAGGAAAATGATGCCGCAGATGATGACCAGCGCCACGCCCACGATCCAGGAGGGGATGCCGAAAGCGGTCTGGAAGCACTCTCCGATGGAGTTGGACTGCACCATGCAGCCCATGAAGCCCAGAGCCAGAATGATGGCCACGGCGAAGAAGGTGGCCAGGAACTTGCCGAAGCCGCCCTTGAACGCGGTGGTGATGTAATAGACAGGGCCGCCGTGGATGGTGCCGTCTGCTGCCTTGATCCGGGTCTTGATGGCCAGTGTGGCTTCAGCGTAGATGGTGGCCATGCCGAAGAAGGCGATGACCCACATCCAGAAGATGGCGCCGGGGCCGCCGGTCAGGATGGCACCGGATGCGCCTACGATGTTGCCGGTGCCCACCTGGGCGGCGATGGCGGTGGCCAGCGCCTGGAAGGAGCTCATGCCGCTGTCATGCTTCTTGCCGTTGAGGGTCAGGTTGCCGAACACTCTGCGCATACCCTCACCGAAGCAGCGGACCTGAACAAAGCGGGTCTTGATGCTGTACCACAGGCCGACAGCCACCAGCAGAAAGACCAGAATGTAGTTGGACAGGTACGTGTTGACGCTGCATACAGCGGGATAAAGCGCAGCGTCCAGTTTTGCGACGATCGATTCCATAGTTTTTTCCTCCTGCACACGGTTTCACCGACGGCGGGATCTTTGCCGCGGCGATAAAAACGGAGCGGCTGGCAATGCAGCCGCTCCGAAGAACGCAGTACAGGAGATCGACGCAGCCCCGCCGCAAACGGTGAAGCCTGCGGCCTGCCTGACGGATCTCTCCGCCCTGCCTGACGCTGCGTCAGATCACTCTGTCCTTTTACCTGAGAGATTCAGCGGTCATGCCGCCTTTCACCTTCGGTACCCGGTGAGCCGGGATTCTCCAGAGCCGCATCCACCCATAGTCCTGTCCGCACGGCGGACACCTGAGAGTTTTACTCCTTCGGTAGACTTGCATCGTTTTCCTATGGGCTTCCATTGCCGGTATTCCGTTGTTGAAGATAGCCGTATCCTATCATATGCGCCGCGGAATGTCAACTGTCCGCGTATGGCGGAATCTCTGAAAAAATTGAGGTTTTCCAAAGAAATTTGTGCATACGGGAGAAAAAGCGACCCCTCTTTTCGGAAGGACCGCTTTTCAGTATGCAGCTGATCAGAAATCTGCGCTGCCCACAGTGCGGGGATGCAGCTCCACGTCACGGATGTTGTTCACACCGGTGAGATACATCACCATCCGCTCGAAGCCCAGACCATAGCCTGCGTGACGGCAGGAGCCGTAGCGCCGCAGGTCACAGTAATACTTGTAATCCTCCGGATTCATGCCCAGCTCCTTGATGCGGGCTTCCAGCACATCCAGACGCTCCTCACGCTGGCTGCCGCCGATGATCTCGCCGATGCCGGGCACCAGACAGTCCGCCGCAGCCACGGTCTTGCCGTCATCGTTCAGGCGCATATAGAAAGCCTTAATGTCCTTGGGATAGTCGGTGACGAATACGGGACGCTTGAAGATGTGCTCCGTCAGATAGCGCTCATGCTCGGTCTGCAGGTCGATGCCCCACTCCACGGGATAGTCGAACTTCTCGCCGCTCTTTTTCAGCAGATCCACCGCTTCCGTGTAGCTCACCCGGCCGAAGTCGGAGGAAGCCACGTGCTCCAGCCGCTCCCGCAGGCCCTTATCCACGAACTGGTTGAAGAAGTCCATCTCCTGAGGGCACTGCTCCATCACATAGCGGATGATATACTTGATCATGTCCTCGGCGGTATCCATATAGCCGTTCAGATCGGTGAAGGCCATCTCCGGCTCCACCATCCAGAACTCGGCGGCGTGGCGCTGGGTGTTGGAATTCTCCGCACGGAAGGTAGGGCCAAAGGTGTAGACATTGCCGAAGGCCATGGCAAAGTTCTCGGCGTTCAGCTGGCCGGACACCGTCAGGCTGGTCTTCTTGCCGAAGAAGTCCTGGCTGTAATCCACCTGACCGTCCTCCGTCTTGGGGACGTTGTTCAGGTCCAGCGTGGTCACCTGGAACATCTCGCCGGCGCCCTCGCAGTCGCTGGCGGTGATGATGGGGGTCTGGGCGTAGACAAAGCCGCGATCCTGGAAGAACTTGTGGATGGCATAGGCCGCCGCGCTCCGCACCCGGAAGGTAGCGGAGAACAGGTTCGTCCGGGGACGCAGGTGCTGGATAGTCCGCAGGAACTCTACGCTGTGGCGCTTTTTCTGCAGGGGATAGTCCGGAGTGGAGATGCCCTCCACGGCGATCTCGGTGGCCTTCAACTCCAGAGGCTGCTTGGCATCCGGTGTCAGGGTCACAACGCCGGTGACGATCAGAGCCGCGCCTACGTTCTGGGCGGCGATGTCCTTATAGTTAGAGAGGACCTCTGCCTCCATCACCACCTGAAGATTGCGGAAGCAGGAGCCGTCATTCAGCTCGATGAAGCCGAAGCCCTTCAGATCCCGGATGGTGCGGACCCAGCCGCCCACGGAAACGGTCTGACCGGAGAGCGCCTCGCTGTCTGCAAAAATTTTTGCGATTTTTGTGTAACTCATAGTTTGATCCGTCCTTTGTGTTGTTGGTACAATTATAAGCATAATACTCCTATTTTTCGTTCTTTACAAGAGGGAACCGCCATTCTTCCAGCAGAATCAGGGATTTTACGGCGAAAACATAAATTCCTCTTGAATTTTGGCCATTCATCCGATATAATGAACAACGTTAATGCCGGTGTGATGGAATTGGTAGACGTGACGGACTCAAAAGCCAGTAAGTCTGGCAGTATGAAATCTGATAAAAACCTTGATTTTTCAAGGCTTCCCAGATACAATAAAATATGGCTTTTATAGTGAGTTCTCTCCTTGTTCTCTCCTATGAGAATTTTAGGGAGTTTCTCGATAAAATGTGCCGGTGTGATGGAATGGTAGACGTAGCGGATTCAAAATCCGCCGGTGGCGACACCGTGTGGGTTCGAGTCCCACCACCGGCACCATCCTCTGAAACGCTTGATACCTCAGCATTTGAGGCATCAGGCGTTTCTTCTTTTCTCCCATGAAAAGCATCCATTTCGCTCTGTTTTTTCACAGTTCTCTCCGCAGTTCTCTCCACAATCCTCTTTCAAACGCTTGTGCTGATGCCTGGTTCAATGATAACAACATTGCTCATCTTCGATGCTGAAGTGTTTTTTGACGATGTGTCCAGATGTGCGTAGATATTTGCGGTCGTGTTATAGCTGCTGTGTCCAAGCCACTCCTGTATATCCTTCATTGGTACACCATTTTTCAGCAGCAGCGAAGCGCAGGTATGTCTCAAATCGTGAAAGCGAATACTGCGCAAGTGATTTTTCCTCAAGACGAGCTTGAAATGCTGTGTTACATAGTTCGGCTGATAGGGTACTCCCATATCGTTTACAAAGATATACTCGCTTTCTGTATAGCAATTTCCACACAGCTTTCGACAGCATTCCTGCCGTACTTTCATACGCAGCAAAAGGTCGCGGTATTGCGGAACCAATGGCATTGAGCGGCAGCTTGACTGATTTTTTGTACGATCCTTTTCGACTGTGATGGTCGTACCATCGCACATACACTGAACAACTGTATGGTCAATCGTAATCAGATTGTTTTCAAAGTCGATTGCCCTCCACCGGAGCCCCATGATCTCACTCCTTCGCAAGCCATAAAAAGCTGCCATTAGAACAGGGAACTCGCAAGGATCACCTTTCACTGCTTGAAAGAGCGTTTCTAGTTCCGACACAGAATAAAATGCTCCAACATATCTTTGACTCTTTGGCCGCTCCACATTGTCCATCGGATTCGAGGCAATTAAATCGTGTTTACGAGCATACTTCATTGCCTTATGGATATTCGCATGAAAACGCTGAACCGTGGTTCCTTTTAGGTGCAGTTCATTGAAACAATAGCTGTAAAAATTCTCCACATCCAGCGCAGTCAGCTCTCTGAGCAGTATTCTTTGTCCACGAAAATATGGGACAATTCGCTTTTCAATATTGTTTACATATCCCGCATATGTATCTACCTCCACAGAGTTCTTGATGATACCCAACCACTTGATCATGTAGTCAGAAAAAGAAATATCTTCTCTGCTGATCACGGGAGATACTGCACAAGGTGATGCAGCATCTTTATAGGTGCATCTGGTTTCGGCTAACATTTCTTCCGCCAACTTTGCACTTTTCTTCCCAGTTGCCGGTATCCCTGTTGAAATCCATTTGGACTTGCGATTGCCATCTTCGGATTTCAAATTCAGCACCATGTAATAGTAACCTTTTTTTGTTTGCAGATGACCCGCTACCATGTTGTTCCTCCTTTTTGTAGCGGTACAACCTATCTGTCAATGGCAGATCAATTATACCATAAGCTGCCGTTCTCTCCAATGTGCCTATAAACTTTATTTTGAAATCCTTGCGCCGAAATTTCTCCGTCAACCAAGCAGATACTCAATCACGCAAATCTTCGGAATCTTAAATGACTTACCAATTTTCAGATGGTGAATTTCACCGTTCCCCAACAATTTGTAAGCTGTTTTCATGCTGATTCCGCCCAACATGATGCACATCTGCTTAACGGATACCACATCAGGATATTCTGCAAATAGCTTTCCTTGATATGTAAGAGTCATGACACAACTCCTCTCTCAAATAATATTGATTAACAGCCAAACGGCAAAGGAGATGCCCCCGTTCGTCGGGGGCATCTCCTTTTTACCAGCCTAATCATACCATAGCGCCATATGACACTTCAAGTACATCGGCTTAGACATTTTTAGGACATTTTCAAAAAATCAGACGCGAAACTGATCGGAATAGGCATACATCTCCGCAAGATTTTCGATGGCAGTACGCTTGATCCGGTCGATGGTGCGGTAGGTCAAGCCAAAGCTGGCAGCAACTTCCTTCGTGGGAATTCCGTCCACAAACACCAGACGAATCACCTCAGCCTGCCGCTTATCCAATAGACCAATAAAGTATGTCAGGCGTCTCTGCTCACATTCCAAAGCAAACAGTTCCTTTGCAATTTCGTGTGCTGACTCTGCATTCATGCGTTCCGCCTGTTCTTCGTAATTGAGTGCAATGTAGAGGGTCTTATTGGAAATATGTCCCGCACTATGGTAAAGACCATCGCCATGTCCGAAGTTCATGGCTTCGATCTGTTCTGACCTGCTTACTTTGGCCGGGTGCTCCAGATTATACCGAAGTACCGCAATCTTGCGTTCACGCTCGTTATAGCTCTCCAACAGCTTCAAAACGTACTTACTCATAGCACTTTCCTTTCTGTTATAGATTTTTGATTGCCATGAGTGTTGCAGGCGGAGAACGGCAGCGAATCTGTCGGTTGCCTGATATGGCAAAGCAAAAGGCACTTTCACGGATATCATAACCCGCGAAAGTGCCTTGAGAAAATATGGAGTTATCCCAACTACGGAAGCGTAGCGATCCATGGTTGAAATCAAGATCGTATAGAAGCCGACGCACACCCTCTCTGTGCGGCATCCCGCACTGAACGGCCGTCAAGAATATCTCTGCTAGCTTGTCCTCCGGAAAATATGCGTTTAATATCCTGCCAACATGCTGTAAAAACTCACATAGAAGTGCCGCAGCATACATCTTGCGGTAGAACTTCATCCGTCGTTTATGGAGAAGATACTGCAATCCGTATGCTACGAAGGCATCATACAAAGTCTCCTCCCGTTAATGAAGTATAGAACACCTTTGTATGCTGAATTAACACATTCATACTTGTCATACTGCATTATAAGATTATGTCGAGGTGAGTTATAATGCAGGAAGTGAAGATTAACTTAGGCAAGGTCGTTCGCGTAGCCCGCAAGCGCAAGAGGATCACACAGGACTATCTCGCAGAAAAGGTCGGGGTTCAGCCACGAACGATTCTGGAAATAGAGAATGGCAGGGGAAACCCCCGTTTTGAAAACCTGTTTGTGATGGTTCGCCTGCTGGACATCGCCCCTAATGATATTTTTAATTATGATTGCGGTCTGGCGCAGGATACCGAACAGCTTTTTCAAGAGTTGTCCAGTTTTAGTGAAGAGGAACAGCGCATGGCTGCAGCCGCCGCCAGAGCGGTGCTGCAGCAGATCCGCTATGAGAAGGAACACTGCAAAGAAGAGGTTTCAAACAAAATGAACGGCTGAGAGAAGGTAAACGCCTCTCCCAGCCGTTTGGCATGATGGCTCATAGCAGCGTCTAGCTTTACTTGATCATTTCGGACTGATTCACTTACACATCAAAATGCGATATATAAAACTCTTTTGTGTCTCCTACTATACTTATTACGATGAAGTCCTCCCATTTTGGACGCTTCCAGAAAAGTTATCGCCTTTTCTTTTATTTTCAAGCGGCTCCCCAGTACAGACCAGTCATAGGCTTCAAACCGATCCAATAGGGGGGAAACTTGCTCTTCGAAAATCCGTTACAGCATTTTTACAATACTCGCGCAGGATATGGCAATCATATCAGTAGCCTTCATTGACAACTTCCCAATGGTCATTGACGAACTCTAACTGTAAATGATAATATAACGCAAGTAATGATCAATTTTAGAAAGGAGCGGTTAGCATGTTGTTTTGGATATACATGTTTCTGGTAACATTGATAATCCCATGCGCAATGTATTTTGTTGGGAAAAAATATTTGACTTCACCGCCTAAATACATTAATAACACGAAGGGATTTCGAACAAAAAGATCTATGAAAAATCCTTTGACATGGGAATTTGCTCAGAAACATTTTGGAAGGTTGTGGTACAAAGGTGCCCCTTGGACCGCCATATTCTCATCTTTGGCTATGCTATACTCAATCGGGAAAACCATAGCATTTATCGGCTTTTGCGGTGGGTGCGTTATTGTAATTCAACTCGCTGTTATTATCATTTTGGGAATAATAACGAACAGTGCACTTAAGCGTAATTTTACAGACGAAGGAAATCCCCAAAAATAGAAATGATGGGGTTGCAGACCAAGTGCCCATAATCAATGCAGCGCAGTTTGAAAAAAATTAGAGACCATCCCAAAATTTGTGTAAACTCCGGAAGCCGTGTAGAATAGGAGCACCACATTCCTATCGGAGCCGGTGTAAGTACATTGCGCCAGCTCCGTTGTTCAGATATAGCGAACTTAATATTTCTTGCTACATTTGACGCACTTATCATCAAAATCGAAAGGGGCATCGGCTCAACTGCCGATGCCCCCATTGTTTTATTTATGCCGCTCTTTGCTGAAATCGCAAATTGCGGATGCCGTTTGCCCTGACCTGGAGTTCCTGCGAGAGGAGCTTCAGGACGGAAAATTCATCGTCCAGCCCGTCCAATTCACGCTGCAGCACCCCCTCATAGTGGCGTTTCTTTTCCTCCAGCGCCTGCACCTTGAGTACCCAGCGTTCCATAACCGCGGGACTCTGGCTGCTGCTCTTAATGAGGTAGTCGCACTTTTCCTGATAGGCCGCGATCTCCTTTTTCACGGCCAGATAGAATTCCTCCGTCATCTTATCCCGCTGCTTGGCATCGTCAATGATGTAGAAGCTGTTGACCACCAGCGGCGTCTGCTTTTTGTTTAGGCCGCTGAGCAGGGTGATGAAATCCTCGAAAATATCCACGCGCTCCATAAAAGTGCGGGGGACAAAGTACATATGGCCGGTGACACTCAGTTTGGTTGCCTCCATTCCCCGCAGGAAATTGACGCAGATGGTCTCGATCTGCTTGCGGTTTGCGCATCGCTGGTAGAGCTCAAAAAGCTCCTCCGCTTTTCGGCAGCAGCCCTGCACATCCACCGCATCGTCCAGCACGAGATTATCACAGCGGAACATCCCGTCGTTCTTACCGCAGCTGATATTCGCCAGCTTTTCATACCGGTTAGTTTCGCGATTCAAGGTCTCTTTGACCAGTTCCCGCGAAAAAACACCGGCGGTGCGCTTATTATCGCGGCAATAGGCAAGATAGATGTTCGTCTCACCGTCTACCGTGACCGGAACACGCTCCCGGATATCGCCTGTGGCAGAGCGGAACGCATCGCCGAGAGAAAGCCGGGTGCTGCCGGTGTAGGGAATGCCCATGCTCTCGCACAGCGAGGACAGTTCATCCTTATCCACCAGCAGGTTTGCAAGAGAAAAGTATAAGAACTTTCCAAGCATATGCTCCTGATCGCCCTGCGCCGCACCGAGAAACTGATTCATGTTGATGATCTTTTCTTCCATATTGTTGTCCTTCCTTTGTTACATGGTTGCCGCCTGACTGAGAAGGTAGTCGTCCACTCCCTTATAGGCGGGATTCCATGTGTATTTTGAATAGCGAATACCTGGGATCTTTCGCACTTCCTTCCGCATGGTGAGAATGGCGCTGCGCACATTTGGATTGGTCATCTGATCCATGTCCATCGTCTCTATGACTTCGCGGACACCAAGACCTCGGATGGTATCATTCAAGCCATTCAGCGCGTTGACGCCGCCGATGCAGATAAAGAGCGCATCTTGCGCAAGGAAACTGGCTACATCACCCTTCAGCGGACCTTCCGTCAGAAACGCACGCTTGCTTTGGGTGTTCCCTGTCACATGCACCCACGAATAGCTGCGGGTACCGGATGGCAGATTTCGGCTGGAAAGCCAGCGGTATTTGCGATTGGCCTGCTGCGCATCGTCCAGACGGATCTTCAGCCCCTGAATCAGCCCATCCTTGTTCCGAACCGGAATCAGGAAACCGTTGGGGCCGGAGAGCGTCCAGTCACCATAATAGGTGCGAAAGCCCGGAATACCGTGCAGGTCATGGCCGTGACTGCGCAGGAGGTCGGCCAAAAGCCGACGCCCGCGCTCTGTTTCCGGCATACTGCGATACTCGTTTCTTCGGATGCGTTCTTCGCTCAAGCCCCGTTCTAAGAGATTCTCGCCGTGTTTTGGGAGAAGCGTCAGATGCGCCAGCATATCCGAATACACGGCATGGCGCTGCTCCAATGAGCAGGGCTGCCGTTCCTGTGTTTGGGGAGATGGCGATTGAGGCAAGGGGTAGACCTTGCTCTCATGCGCCAGCTCCAGATAAGCCTCTTTGTTACAGATCCCTCTGATCCGTGCATACAGGCTCACGCTGTTTCCGTGGGTGCCGCAGAGATTGCAACGGTATTGGTCGGTATCCGTATTAAGGCTTAAATGATATTTCCCCGGCCCGTGGTCACCGCAGAAGGGGCAGCTTGCCTCGACTTCCTTTCGCCGCAGCGTCCGGGAGTCGAGGACAAGCCCACACCGTCTGGCCGTGTCCACAATGGGGATCTTATCGTAGATTTTTGCGGCCAAACGGTTTCACCTCCATCATGCGGCTCTCTGCTCCGCAAAGACAATGGGTCTTACGGGTTTTACCTGTAGCGCCGCGCCGCTGACACATTTTGCCATGATGATCTGTCCTGTTGGCCTTACATTGGCAAGGTCATCTACCGACTCCATGTTATCGACAAACACGGGGTAATTTCGTCCCGTCAGCCGCTTCATCAGCTCAGAGACCTCCATGCCGGCCCGGATCTTCTCCGAAAGAGAGAGCCGGTCGTACCGGCGGCCTCCATACTGGAATTTGAAGGTATCTTTGACTTCCCCTGTGGATTTCACCACATCGTAGAGTGAGATCTCCACACGGTTCATTTTAAGCTGCGAGAAGGTCAGCTCCGCCCGCTTGCTGATGTACGCGATCACATTGGCCATTTTGCGCTTGATCTCCGCAATGCTGGCATTGGCCTGCGCGATCTCCCGGTCAAAATCAGGAAGCTGCGCCGCCGTCATAGTCTGAAGCGCCGCTATTTTCGCTTCGCTCTGCCGCAGTTCCTCCCGGCATGTACCGAGGTGGTCGTATTCCGACTGCGAAAGATTGCCGTACTCCAGGTCAGCAGTCAGCGTCTGGATCTCTGCGCGCAGGCGCTCCGTTTCTGCGGAAGCCTGCTCCGCAAGCGAGGCACAGCGCTGCTCCATTTCCGTAGCTTCCGCGACCCATTTGCCAAGGTCATCTTCTTTGAACTGTGCGAAGGTATCCGCAGCCTTTTTGTCCATCTCCTGAAGCTCTATCAGCTGAGCGCGCTGTTCGCTGCCGGCAGCATAAAGCTCGGAGAGCACTTTTTTCAGCGCCGCCTGCACTTCAGGCAAGCTCTGCTCTGTCACGCTCCGGTGACAGGCAGGACACTCCATACCGGCGTGAAACGCCTTATATGCAGCGTTTTCCCGCTGATACCGCACACCCAGGTCTTTGACTCTGGCAGACGCTTCCGCCAACGCTTCCGTGAATTTGGACTGGTACTTCTCCACTTCTCTGCGGGCGATCTTTTCCCGAAGAAGCTGAAGCTGTTCCCGCAATTTAGAAGTATCGGCGCGTTCATCCCTGGCAGCTTCCTCATATCGTCCGCTCAGTTCTACAAGCCGCTCCTGCATGGCGCTCACATCCATGCTGGAAAACTGTCTTTGCTCCAGTTCCGCGATCTCCCTGCGAAGGAGGTCTGCCTGCAAGGTCAGCTCCTGCTCGGCCTGCTCATGGGATTCCCCCTGCGACGCCGCCAAGTCCTTCTGGCCTCTCAGATAGGTAATGCGTTCCTCCAGACCCCGGATCTCCTCCCGGCAGCGCTTGAGACTGCCCTCCGGCGAGAGAATCGTCTCGTTTTTGAGATGTTCCCGCACGGGCTCAGATAGCTGAGAGAGTACCGTTTCATGAGGAATCGTCGGAAGATACCGCTCTAAAAGCTTTTTCCCATCCTCTCCCAACTCCTCGATAAAGTACAAGGGATTGAAGATGGACAAGAACACATCCCGCTCTCCAAAGAGATCTGCCAGATCCAACTGCCGGATCTCATAGCCATCATAGGTGATGGTCATGCGGTTTTTCCTGCGGGTGCGATTGAGCTCATGGAGCGTGCCTGTTTCGTCCACAAAGCACATCCGAATGGCGACATCGGGGTTATTCTCATTGTGCAGGCGGTCAATTCCACGCTCGCCAAAGAAGGGACAGCCGGTAACGGCAAAGGCGATGGCGTCTGCAATGCTGCTTTTCCCTCGCCCGTTTCCGCCTGTGATGACCGTGGGGTTGCCGAACACCAGCTCTGTCGGCTCCTCATAGGACTTGAAGCCCGAAAGCATCAGGCTGGTGATTTGAAACTGCTTGATCTTTTTCAAAGAATTGCTCCTTTCCGTTTTTCGCTGAATCGCTGTTTATGCCGCCCTGTCCTCCTGCGGGACGATCTCGTAGGATTCCAGCACATAAAATGCCACGGTATCCTGCTGACGCATGGTGAGTTTTACATTGCTCAGAACGGTGCCTGTGCTCAGTTCGGGCCGTGCGCCGCGGGCGAAGGCCGGGATCTGCTTGCCGTCCGGCGCTCGGAGCGTAACAAGCGTGCTGCTGCCGCTCATACCGCCCTGTACCTTGGTGCTCAGAACCACATAGCAGTCTGTTCTCTGCCGCGCTGCGCTCTGCGGCGGAGTAAAGGGAACTGTGCGGGAAGCTGCCGCTCTGCTTTGCTGTGCGGGCAGAGTCTGCTGTGAAGCGCTCCGTGTCGTAGGCAACTCTGCTCTTTGCGAAGCCGGTGCAGGCGTGGGCTGGGAATTTCCCTGCTTTGGCTGCGGACTTGCTGCAGGCGCGTTTTCCTCCGGTGCTGTCTGCCCCGGTAGGGTTTTCGGCGTCAGCAGCGATTGAATGCCGCAGGCCGCGGCCGGTGTCAGCCCCAGGCGCTTCAGCGCGCTCAGATAAGCGTTATCCAGCCTGGCGCGTTCACTGTCCTTGATCACAAAGCTGCGCCCGCGCTTCTCAATCTCGACCCAGACGGTATTAAGGTCGTATAGCACGCGGCCGATCCCCCATTGGACGGCAGCGCGCTTCATACTGTCGGATAGACCGCCCTTGACAGACTCGATATCCGAATCTTCGGCGCCGTCCCACTTGGTAATGAAGCCGCGGCCTTCAAAGTAGATGGCGATGCCGCAAAGCTGCGCCTCCTTTTTCCCGTTGCTGTGCCAGGGCTTGAAGTCGTTATACCAGTTCTCCGGCCCGCAGACCTCGTCCAAGCGGTTCTGGATGGCGCGGTTTGTCACATAGGGAACGGCTAGGCCGCGCATCTTCTCTTCCGTCGTGTTCTGCAGCCGCCATTCCAGATCCTCCGGGGCGAAGGGCTTTGCGAGAGCCTGCTGCATTTCTTTTGGGTTAAGCTGTGCCATGATGCTACCTCCTGCTGATAAAATCTCCCAGTGTTTTTCCGTTGGATACCAGAATGTCCGTGTAGTAATATGCGGGATCTTTGTCCTTGAGATGCTCCAGAAGCTCTCCGTGCGAAAGCTTTAATCTGTTATGCTCCCTGTCATACATATCATCGTTGTCAGGTAGACCCAGCAGATACCGTGGAAAGTTCCTCAGCGCGGAAATCTTTCGATACCGCGGCAGCACATTGTTTCCTGTGCAGACCCGATCATCCGAATGGACATTGGAAAAGGGGTAAAAGAACATCGGCGTATCCACGGTTGGCGCTTCATCGGCAACGACGCCCATGGAACACTCCGCGACTTTGCCGTTTTCCAGAACCCGCACGCCAAACACCATGCGGGGAATCGGAAAATTTGGGTATTCCCTGTCCCCATAGATCACATCTGCCCGCAGTTCCGGATTCCAAAGTACGAAACACTTCTCCGTGGCAGACATGGATAGGTGAAGGCAGTGTTCCGGAAGAAAGCCGCTGTCCAGATAATCATTGCTGGCATAGCTTTGGTTGATAACATAGTACAGCTCCAGAGGATCAATTTCCCTGTAAGCGGCAATGCCGCCCGGTTTTTGCTCCTCTACAATGATCGTATTTCTGGTAGGAGATAACCGCAGAATGACATCTCTCGAATAATCTTTGTTTTCAGCCGGCTGCATCAGGCAGCCTCCTTTCTTATGTTTTCCGTTTCTCTCTCAGCAAGTTTTGCCTCTATTCGCCGGATGCTGCATTGGCAGTAACGAAGCAGATCCACCAGCGAATTTGCAAAATAGAGCGGCTCGTAGTAATCCGGCGACAGGCAAAACTCCAGAACGACATGATCTCCGGCGATATGCTGTGAGAATTTATAAACGGAGTTTGTTGCCCCCAGCACGAAATACTCAGTAATATCATGAAGCTTTTTACTCCATACGCTTTGCCTGCTTCCGTGCTTCGGATCAGAAGCGCGCCCCTGCTCATACAGCCGGTCGATGATTGGATGGGAGCATTGCACGACGGTCGCTTCATACTCTTCATCAAAGAAAAAGTTCACATCGTCAAAAATATCCCACATAACTTCATCGATCACCATGAGAAGCTCCTCCATATCAACGACAGGGTGGCTTTGGCAAAAGATGTGTGCGGCATCCGGAGACTGCATATGCAGGAATTTAATCATACGCAAAAGCAGCAGGATATCGTCTTCATACTCAATTCCATACATAACCGGCACCTCAAAAGAAAGAGCGCTCTTGCCGCTGGAAAACAGGAGCTTTCCGACAGTAGTGGATAAAGCCCTGTATCCAACCATCGAAGACCCGATGATAGACCCTCTCATAATTTTCGGGCGTTACATTCTCTATTTGGAACGCATCCCAATCAATGATAGAAAGGTCAATGGTTTCTTCTTTATCAAAGGCTTCCAGCAGCTTTTGGATATACGGGCTGCGCTCTGATTTGGGGAATAACGCCGCGTCGTCTTTTTGCGAAACAGAAAGCAGCATTTTTACGAAAGCATCCTGATCAAATGCAGTCATCTTTTTTCCACCTCCGGGCTGAGCCGCACGACGCAAATGGCATATCCGGCGGGGTTTGCCAGAATCGCCCGCTGTTCCTCTTGAGACGCGACCGCACGGCCAAGGGCGGTATAGTAAATCCCGCAGTCCGGGAGCGGTGCGCCTTTTTGCAGCGAAATGTGCCACAGCGCGTGAATCATCAGCTCCGGATCGCTGCCATCGACCACTACGGGGCAGATAAGCGAATCGCCCGCTTTCTGCGCCTTGTCCATATCCACCTTTTTGATCATGGCGGCTGCATGAAATGCAACGGCCTCCTGCTGTGTCTGCTGCCCGGCCAGGAAGAGCGTTAAGAACAGCTCCGGCTCCTGACAGCCCAACACCACACTGAAAGGGCTGGTGAGCTTATGGCCCCATGCGTCATTTGCGGGATGGAACTGGCGGTACAGCTTTCCCAAGGCAGGCATCAGCAGATTGGATACCTGTCCCCAAACCTGCGCGCTGAGCGCGGCCTTGCTGCCGGTGAGCTGATCTACCGGAACAACAACTGCCATGTTGCAAAACTTCATTCTCATACACCTCAATATTCTTCCGGCAGCAGGATCGTCGTTGCAGAGCGATCCGCTTCCGTGATGATCATAATGCGAAGCTCTTTGGATACCTGATACCATGAAATAATCCGGTTCCCGCTGCGAAGCGCCTCCTCATTGGTCCTTGCATCGCTTTCACAGGTATCACCCCAATCGCCGCTCAGATGGCGTTCCAAAAGCCGGATCAGCCCTGCTCTTCCGACCTTATTCAATGCCGCAGGCGTCGTGCAGAGCTGACCGCAGCGAAAACGCGCTTTTTTGTCTTGCATAAATTCTGCCTCTTTTCATGTCAATGCCTTAAAGCCGTTTGGCGTCAGGACATTGAAAATCATTTTGTTTGTAATGGTTTCTTTCACTTCGCTGCCAATGTGATTGCCCTGCGCGCTGAACTTTTCCTCGCTCTCTGTGCGGATGACCTTGACGATGCGGCCTTTGATGATGTGCGGCGTATCGCACGCTATGAGGCCGTTGATCATACCGGAGCCGCCGATCAGTCCGATCTGACTGATGGAGAGCGGGAGCAGCGGCCGCTTTACGCCGCTGTCCAGTTCGCTGCGCGCCATCATCTGCGCAAAGCTGTTGCAGCGCCGAAGCTGCTGCTCCAATTCCTTCTGGTTGAACCGCTCACCCTTGAAGGTGTTGACCTCTATCGGGTGATCCGGCAGAGCGTAGCGTTCTTCCGGCATCTCTGCAAGAGAGCGAATGGACATGGGTGCGGACGCAAGCTCCTCCAGCCAGAGGGTATCCTGCAGTTCTGTCCCCCGAGGCTTTCGGATGCCCAGCACCGCTACCTGCTTGAATTTCCGAAATTCACTCTCGGTAAAGCGCCAGACGGAAAGATCATCAAAATTGTCCACAAGGATGCGGCAGATATCCGGCGTCAAACGGTAATAGGGAATCACATAGATCAGTAGGCCGCCATATGCCAACGCAGGCAGGCTTTCAATCAGAAAACGCTTTTCATGCCGGGAGCGTCCTCCGCTCTCATTGATGACCGAGAGATACGGCGGGTTAAGAAACAGCAGATGGAAAGCTTCGCGGCTGATGCTGCTATGAAAGAAGCTGCCAAAGCCCACGCGGTGAAGCCTTGTCTGCGCTTCCTCCGCGCGGCTCTCGTCCAGTTCCACGCCATAGGCATAGCAGTTATTGCCCTGCGCCAACTGTCGAAGTGCCTTGCCGCAGCCGCAGCAGGGGTCCAACAAGTTCGTGGTCACACCCTCCGGAAATTTGATCCCCCGCAAAAGAAGATCGATATTATCCGGGTCTGTTGGGTAATAGCCCAGCTTAATGTTGTTCATCAGCCGGCCTACCACCGCAGCATTGGTCTTTTGCCCTACAGGAAGGGATGAGGCAAAACGGCTCAGAGCCTCGTAGACGCTCTTATAGCCGGTGCTCATCAGCGCAAATCCCGCAAGGCCCTGCCGAAGCTGTCCGGATACTTTCGCAAGTGCGTATTCTTCCATTTCCATGAGAAAAAGCTGCGTCTGCGCAAGTGCTTCCACCAATGCTTCCCGCGTCTTACTCAGTTCTGCGTAAATGTCCCGTGCCGCTGCAAGGTCACTTTGGCGGCAGCGCTCAATCCGCGCCCGCTGCAAAACCATACTTTGGGAGAGCCGGACGATCTTGCTTTGAAGCTGCGCAAGCTGATCCAGAGCATACGGCTTTTGCGCGGAAAGGTCAGGCAGCTCGCTCATAACGGCACCCATCCTTCCGCAAGGCACTCAGCGTCTCCAAAAGCTGCGGATACGACCAGGTTTTCAGGTCGCTGCTGGTGAGAAAATGATTATATCCGCCTTTGAAGTCCCTGCTGCTTCGGATCGTCCGATAGCAAAGCACCTTCCCATCCGCGCATAAGCGCTGCTCGATCCACACCGCAATGCCTCTGTCCTCCCACATTCCATAAAGGGAGCATGTTCCCGACACCGCGATGCCGCCGCTGTTTGCACTGACTGTAACCTCGTGCAGTCCAAGATCCTTGGCAAGGGCGCGGAGGAATACCTTCCCCACATTCAAAAAAGCTTTCTTACTTCCGTTGGGTCCGCTTTCCCTCTCGCCAAAGATGCAACCTAAATCAGAGGTCAGCAGCAGCGCAAGCTGCCGCATGTGACCTTCCTGCGATTTGATAGACATGTTGTATTCTCCTTTATATCCGGATAAAAGAGGGCAAGGAACACGATCTGTTCCTTGCCTTCCGTTCGGGCGGCTCACGCCGCTCCCTTCCATTCTTTTTCGTGTCCCGCCGCCCGCAGTTCCATCTGCATACGGGCAAGGGGAATCCGCCGCTCATAATATGCCAGCAGACGCAGTCCGCCGCCTTGCGTCGGAACACCGCGATAGATCTTTTCATAGAGCACAGTGCGGCCGTGTTCCTCTACGCGGGTTCTGCTTTCCACTTTCACTTCACACATAGGCAGTTAAGCTGCGGGGCGAAGGATGCGCTCGTTTTCGAAATCGAAAACAGGCGCGTTTTCCTCCGGTGTCCCGGGAATCAGCTTGAGGGTATAACCCTGCTCGCGTGAGAGCTTAAAGAGCCCAACGATACGGTTGAGTTCCTCATCCACTACATCTTCCTGCTTTTCTTCGACTTCCGGCACACTCTGGTCAGATGCAGAGAACTCCGCGCTCCCTTCATTCTGCACAGTTTCCGTGTGGTCTTCCTGCGCGGGCACAAATTCAGCATCCAGAACTTCAGCTTTCTGCCCGGGCGCTGTCAGCGCCGTCCAGAACGAGCGCAGCATGGAGGCAAAGAGTGTACCGAAGAGGGTGCGCTTTTTCGGCGTGAGATTCACGACCTCCTGCGCCACGACCTCATCCACCTCGCTGATCGCTGCCGTCAGCTTTCCCGTTTCCACATAGGCTGCGGAGAGGAAGCAGGACACGGCGGCACTCTCGGAGGCAAACACCTCCGGCGCCTGCACACGCTTGGCAATCAGGCGCTTGCAGATCACGGTGCCGCTTTCCACATCGTCTATGCAGACAGTATCCGCGTTGATGCTGCTGGCGTCGATCACGCCGCTTCCGGTGATGCTCTGCGCCTTGACGCCATAGGTCACATGAAGGCGGCCATGCACCACCAGACGCTCCGTTGCCAGAGACTCATAATGGACGGTTTCTCCCTTGGGAATGTAAACAGTTTTCATTTTGTATTCTCCTTTTTCTTTTTTAGATGGCTATGCCATCTTTTTCCTTTTCAAGCTGCCATTTCCTCTTTCAGTCGGACCGGCACCACGAGGGCAAAATCACTGCGTCCCGCAGCATCGATCACGATAGGAGCATAAGGACTGCTGAGATGGATACAAACTTCCTCTTCCCCCTTAAACTGCTTCAGGGCATCCAGCATATGGTAGAGGTCAAAGCCGAGAACCATGTCTCCGCGGCCCCTCACCTCAATGCCGGTTTCAAATGCTCCACTGGACGCCGCAATGGAAAGCCGTTCACCCGCAAAGCGCACATAAGGCTTTGCCGTGAGTGCAGAGCACTCCTTCAGATAATTCAGTTCCCGCACAAAATCAGCCCTTTTGACAGTCACGCTCTCCCGATACCCTTTAGGAATCACCGCATCCACGTTATAGGTATCCACGCCCTGTAAGCGGGCAAGCATACGCAAATTGCTGCTTGCAAACAGCACATGGCTGCTTCCGATCCGCACGGTCATATCTTCCTTGCCGAAAGCGCTCAGGTGCGCAAGCACATCGGCGCACACCAAAAAAGGCTTTGGGAAAGAAACACCTTCCAGCGTATCGCAGGCAAGGCGGGTTCCATCCAGTGCGTAGACGCGATTCCCGCAAAACTGCACGCAGATCGCGGCGGGTCTTGCACTCACGCTGGGCTTTTCCGCAGCATAGCGCACACGCTCCACACAGGCGGAAAGCCTCGCGCTGCTTACTGAAAATGCATCACCCTCCGGAGCCTGCGGCATATTCGGATAATCCGCTCCGTCGTAGACCTCAAATTCCGCACCGCGGCGTTCACAGCGGAGCAGAACCCTTCCGACTTTTTTGCTGCCGCTCCGCGTTTCGGAAAATTCCATCGTCAGCTCACCGGCAAAGTGGGAACAGGCGCGCAGGATGTCCTTGGTTTTTCGGAAAGCAAAGAACATATCATCGCCCGAAGCCGGGAGCTCTGCCGTAAGCCATGTTTCGAGATCTGTTGCCGTCAATGTGCAGCGCCCATTCTGAATCTGGAGACAGACCTCCTCCAGAATGGGTATTGCGCACTTTTTAAGGACCTTACTGATTTTGCTCATTGCATGGGAAAACTCTTTTGCGTCAACTACTGCACGACTCATGCCGCACGCCTCCTTGTCTTCTTTTCCAGCACCGTCTGCATCCGGATCGTTTGGGTGGAAAAATCCGTCTGCAAGGCATTGTTTTCTCCATGGGTCAGAATGTTATAGACCATGATGAGCACAGCGGTCGCCGCAGTCACATTGGCCACAATACTCTGCGGATCTTCCTGTGCGGCTTCCGCGCAGCTGATCTCCGAAGGGAACAGGTCGGTGTCCTTCAGCATTTCAGGATGAACGCCGCCGATGGATTTGCGGATCGTTCTTCCGTTCCTTCGCACGCCGCACACGACCTGCCCGGTATACTTTCCGTTGCCGCTGTCGATGTAGATGAGTTCCTCGCTCTGATGAAAGGCCTGATGGCAGAGCTGCCGCGTCTTATTGTTATCCACGCAGCCCAGCAGCAGTACCATTTCCTTCGTCCGCTTGGTAGAATAGGGATTCAGCTCCCATTCCTTCGGCTCGATCAGTTCCATCAGATCCGGCAGCTTTTCAATAAAGCTGGGAACATACTCTGTCTCCATTCCAAGCACAGTGGAATACCGCTCTGCCAGCACGCGGGCTTTATTTTCACCCAAGTCTGCGGGGACAAAGTTCTGCCGGTCCAGATTCTTTGGCTCAACAATGTCCCCATCGCAGACAACAAAGCGGGCAGGACGATTCAGCATATGAAGCAGGCGAAACATATACGGGGCAACATAGCCTCCTGTGCCGCCGGCTCCCAGCATGACCACCTTGACGGGGCGATCCGTTGGAAACTTCATAGGAACGCCTCCTCCAGAAGGTCCCGGAAGCTGCGCTTATCCGGCTTTTTGAATCGCTCGGACTTTCTGCTGCGGATACTTACCTGCGTCAGCCATTCCTTGGGAAACGGCTGCTCCAATCCTTCCATCACAATATTGGGGTCGATGGATACAAAGGAGTCGCCGCAGAAAATACGAGCTTTGACGTCCGGATAGAATTTATCGAGTTTTCCCAAAACGAGGTAGAGTCCTGTGGAGCGCTCATCCTGATCATCTTTACCGGAGAAAAAGGCATCCATGCTGTTATGAGAGTGGATATCCGCGTAGCAGAGATACCTCTCTTCATCGTCATAGGGGCAGTCATGGAGATTGGCCTCGACTTCCTCCTTGCATACGCTCTGCTTGGGGACATAGGCAAAAAAGCGTTTTTCCGCCTTGTCCCAGTAAATCTGGGCAAATGCTTCATTTTCCCCATGATCCGTCATAAAGGCACGGAAAAAGGCGATGATCTGTCCCATCAGCTCGGCGGGGATCTTCGGCAGAGCCGGGGAAAACCCGGCTCTGACCTCAGAGAAATCCACCACATTCTTTTTGGGGGCGATAAACTCGCCCTGCTCCATCTTGCGAAGCTCATAGATCCTGCCGTCGTTGGAGGGGATCAGGCAGATGACCTTATCCGAGGTGCGAGCCTCTTCCAAGGTGCCGAACTTCCCCTTATAAGCGGCATTTCCCTTGGTTTTCATTTCCACCTTGGGCTTTACATAGCAGCAAGGGTCTTTGTCTTTCGTTTTCTTGAGGGCGTCGAGGAATTCACGGGAGCGTTCGATCATCTCCTTCATGGAAATGATCGTGGTCCCCTTGGGGTCTTTGACCTCTTTACGAATACCGCAGTATTCCACGCTCCAGGATACCCTTTTGCCTTCCTCCAGATCGGTAAAATCATCGGACTTACGGATGCGCAGTTCCTCAAAGGTCATGGAAGGATCGTCGATCTCCTCTTTCACGCCCTTGTGGTAAAATACTGGCGGCTTTTCCAACAGGCCCTTTTTGGTATTCTCCGCTGTTTTCTGCTCAAACGCTGCGGCAATGGGATTCTCCGCAGGAGCTTCGACCGGTGCCTTGGCGATGGGTGCGGTTGTTGGCTGCGATGTTGCAGCAACTGCCGGTGTGATTTCCTGCGCCACGGGTGTCGGAGACGACGGAACGCTCTGTGCTGCCGCCGGAGGCGCAAACGGGTCTCCCTGCGGCGCAGCGCTGCTGTTTCCAAAAATCGCGCTGATGTCCAATCCCTCTTCTTCTGGAATTTCCTGAAAGGGCCACGCGCCGTTGCTGGGTTCACTCATAGTAAATTACTCCTTTCGATTTGGGGACAAAAAAAGCCCGCAATCACTCCTATGAGCAATTACGGTTTCGTTCTCGTCCTTATTACATTCCAAGTCGTTTGAGTTCGACGGTACTCGCAAGGAGTATGCCACATCTCTAAGCGGTAAAACCGCTATGAGCTGTGCAAAGGGCATACTACCTCCTTTCCACTCTTTCTTTCCTAACTTACTCCGCCCTAACTTACTTCGCCCTGAAATACAGCTTCATTGTAGCATTACGGGGAAAGACTGTATAGTTGGAGTTTTTCCATAGTAAAGAGAACGCTCTGGATATTGCCGGCTGACTTCACTCAGCCGGAGCCTGCAAACAATTTTGCGCATAAATCTTGACGGCACCGGTGAGTGCGGATTGAAATGGAGAATAGGCGGCCCCCGGCACCTTGGAGCCTCTGGCCACCGTGACCAGAAGCAGGGGCATACAAAAACGCCCACACAGCATGACGCTATGCGGGCGTAAGCTAATATTCTTTTGTTACATGATTTCTGGTTCCATATCCATGCCCGGACTGCTCCGATGGGGGGGGCGTTTTTTTGCTGGCGCAGATTATGGACACTATAGAGCAGTAAAACGGACACAGCGATACCTCCTCAGATTGTCTTTCAAAACCGCCGCTCTACCATAAAATATGATTTGATATGGTCATTCCATTGACAGCCCTTAACGTCTCTCCACAATAAATCGCGACGGATGGAGAATTTTCAAAGGCAAAAAAGCCGGATTACTTAGCCCTCATATATAGTACTAGTCCATTTTGAATTTTCAAATTTAATAATGGCATATATTGTTTTATTTGAACTTATTATATTAACTTTTAAGCCTTGCAAAGCACGCCCTTGAACATCAACAATTCCACCGCCACTTGTGAAAGCACTTAGGTATTTCACTGAATTTGCACTTTCATTATACTGTGGATTAGGAATTCTATATACTGAATTGACAAAGAGACAAGCGTCTAACGGTGTATCTACATCGCTATAACCGTCAAGAAGAGTTAATACTTCTTTCAGGTATGGACTACCTGTAGATGAATCGTTTTCTACTGATAATACATGAACGTTGGTTGATCCATAGTTACTTGGTGCATGAGTTTGAAAGACAACGCATTGTCTGTTTTCATTGGTTAGATAACCACTTGATAAGTCATACGATGCAATCTTACCATCAAATTTGACTGATACCGTTTGCCCAGTGGACAAAGTTACTTGAAGTATCGTAAATGAAATATCATCATTTAATGTATAATAGGCTGCTTTTATTAAGTCACCACCATTTCCGGTAAGATTAACATTTTTTATTGATTTGATAGACGGAAATCTTCTTATAAGCCCGCGCAAGTGTTTATAAAACCTTGCGAAAATGGCTT
>ENA-UEQW01000415-UEQW01000415.1-human-gut-metagenome-genome-assembly--contig:-NODE-415-length-40618-cov-7.377346_pt1 | contig 40618 bp, 29 predicted proteins | sample MGYA00242947_ERZ507947 | MGnify/ENA primary metagenome ERZ507947 (study PRJEB26167, sample SAMN06115421) | human gut metagenome | host: Homo sapiens | place: China:Guizhou | collected 2015-03-17... | reverse complement strand
GCTTTTAATATAAGTAATTTACTCATTAAAATAACAATTGCTATGCAGACAATTGATAATTACAACTTTAAAAACAAAAAGGCGCTTATCCGCGTAGACTTTAACGTACCTTTAAATGAAAAGTTCGAGATCACTGACGACACCCGTATGCGGGCAGCCGTTCCCACGATCAAGAAAGTGCTGGCGGGAGGAGGTTCCGTAATATTAATGTCTCACCTCGGACGCCCGAAAAACGGACCAGAAGACAAATTTTCATTAAAACATATCCAGAAACACCTGGAAGAACTGCTAGGGACTCCCGTGCAATTCGCCGATGACTGCATCGGGGAAAGCGCGGTGAAAGCTGCTGCAGACCTAAAACCGGGAGAAGTTCTTCTATTGGAAAATCTTCGTTTTTACAAAGAGGAAGAAAAGGGAGACGAAAATTTCGCCCACAAATTGGCATCCTTGGCCGATGTTTGGATCAACGACGCATTCGGGACAGCCCACCGGGCTCACGCGTCTACCGCTGTCATTGCCAAATTTTTCCCGAACGACAAGCTATTCGGCTACGTCATGCAAGGAGAGCTGGAAAGCGTGGACAAAGTAATGCACAACCCCACCCGCCCGTTCACGGCCATCATGGGAGGTTCCAAAGTCTCATCCAAAATCGACATCATCATGAACCTCATGGACAAGGTGGACAACCTCATCCTAGGCGGAGGAATGACTTACACGTTCAAAAAAGCAATGGGTGGTCATGTCGGCAATTCCATTTGCGAAGAAGACAAACTCGACTTGGCTCTTGAAATCATGAAACTAGCCGAAGAAAAAGGAGTAAATCTCGTACTGGCAACCGACACCGTGGCTGCCGATGCTTTCGACAACGGTGCTAACACACAAATCGTTTCTTCCATGGAAATTCCTGATGGATGGGAAGGATTGGATGTAGGCCCGGAAAGCATCGCGTCTTTCTCTAAAATCATCGAGCAATCCAAAACAATCCTTTGGAATGGCCCCGTAGGCGTATTTGAGATGCCCAAATTTGCCGTGGGAACCAAAGCTATCGCCGATGCTATCGTGAAAGCCACAACAAATGGAGCCTTCTCTTTAATCGGGGGTGGAGACTCCGTCGCTGCCATCAACCAATTCGGGCTGGCCGACAAGGTTAGCTACGTGTCCACCGGAGGTGGTGCCTTACTCGAATACATCGAAGGCAAAGAACTACCGGGAATCACCGCGATTCGTGGGAAATAAACTTCACCAAACATGACATCGAAATTGTCTAACAAGTCTTATACAGTATCAACAAACTATCCCCTCCAACTCCCCCTTACACAGGGGGAGAATTGATTACCAAGCGGTTTCCCCTCCTGTGCAAGGAGGGGTTAGGGGAGGTAGTCATTAAAAGGCTGACTTGTTAGACAATCTCTTTTTTCGGAAAAACTTTCCTTCTTTCAAAATTTAGCAACCCTTGAATCATCACGACCTATCCCCTCTTTCCAATTCCAACATAGGTTTGCAGTAGTCTCTTTTCAAGGTAATACACGCTCCACCCATGACACATTCGATGTACTTCGGGATTCACATTTCATTACAAAATCGTATATCATTAACGTGAGTTTGGTATAAAAATCACATTATCGCACGGAACATCAAGAATATAACTGCACAAACATTAAACATGTATGACAGCACATTGGGAGCCACATAACTGCTGTTAAAACAATAGAATTATACATCATTATCACTAGCGGATCAATTCCGGATATAAAGTTTTTAGTATGCTTATAAATCCCTATTAGAACGCTATTCCGTATAGCGTTTTAATAGCGTTCTAATAGCGCTTTAATAGCGCTTTACACGGTAGTGGTCCGGATGCAATCATGTTTCAATTATCATTTCGTGTACGAACTCGAACTTATGTTAGTTACTTCTGCGTTATAAGTCCATTAAAAAAAATTACAGAAAAAAAGTAGGAATACAATTATATTTATATACCTTCGCGATGTCATGGTGATCTCTTTCCCCAGCAAGGGAAAAGATTGAATAGGGAATCCGGTGAAAATCCGGAACTGTGCCCTCAGCTGTAAGTTCTCAAAAAGGTTTTCGCATTCTAATGGTCACTTTTTCAACGAGAAAAGGGAAGGCCGCGAATACCGGAACAAGTCAGAAGACCTGCCTGACAACATATAAATCCGTTACTCTGGGGATTTGGGGTAAAGGAGATGTGCGAAGTTATTCATAAAAATAAAATTGTGTTGACGTCCCCGTGACGGAACATTATGAACAAAGGAGCATTACAACGTGAGTATATTTATACTGACGTAATCAATTCTTTTTCAACGAGAAAAAGAACATGTTTCTCTATAATGGCAACGAGAGACCGCGCGTGTTATCCCTTCAACGGCAAACATACGCTTCGATTTTCCGTGCCTTTTCTCTTCTCGCATTCTTTCCTTCAAATTTCCCCCTGTAATAGCCCGCAGACGGCTTTTATTTACTGCATTTTTTCTTTATTCAAAATATTACAACTAACAAAATATCAAAGATCATGATGACAAAAGAACAGTACATTGAAAGTCTCAGGAAACTAAACCTGAAAGTCTATTTCATGGGAGAACTAATCAGTAATCCGGTCGATCACCCGATGATCCGCCCATCCATGAATTCAGTGGCCATGACTTATGAATTGGCTGAAAAAGAGGAGTATCGAACGCTCATGACGGCTAAATCCAATCTTACCGGAAAAACCATTAATCGTTTTTGCCACTTGCATCAATGCACCGAAGACTTGATCAATAAGGTAAAGATGCAACGTTTGGTCGGGCAGAAAACCGGGGCTTGTTTCCAACGCTGCGTTGGAATGGACGCCTTCAATGCCATTTACTCTACCACTTACGAAATCGACCAAGCTCACGGGACGGAATATCACAAACGTTTCACGGAGTACTTGAAATACGTGCAAGACAACGATCTCACGGTGGACGGGGCCATGACCGATCCGAAAGGAGATCGGGGTCTTTCTCCATCACAACAAGAGGATCCGGATTTGTATCTACGTATCAAGGAAGTACGTCCGGATGGAATCATCGTTCGCGGAGCCAAAGCCCACCAGACGGGAGCTGTCAATTCCCACGAACACTTGATCATGCCGACCGTGGCCATGAAAGAAGCCGATAAAGACTACGCCGTTTCATTTGCCGTTCCTTCTGATGCCGAAGGTGTACTCATGATCTACGGACGCCAGTCCTGCGATACCCGCAAAATGGAAAAAGATGCGGATCTTGACTTGGGGAACTCACAATTCGGCGGACATGAAGCTCTTGTGATATTTGACGATGTATTCGTTCCCAACGAACGCGTCTTTATGTGTAAGGAATATGAATTTGCCGGCATGATGGTAGAGCGTTTTGCTGGTTATCACAGGCAATCTTACGGGGGATGTAAAGTCGGTGTCGGAGATGTACTTATCGGGGCTGCCGCTCTCGCCGCCGACTACAATGGAGTCCCTAAAGCCAACCATATCAAAGATAAGATCATCGAAATGATGCACCTCAACGAGACTCTTTACTCGTGTGGAATCGCTTGTTCGGCAGAAGGGAAACCCACGCTCGCGGGCAACTACCAGATTGATTTATTACTTGCCAATGTCTGCAAACAGAACGTGACTCGTTTCCCGTATGAAATTGCCAGACTAGCAGAAGATATTGCCGGAGGATTAATGGTAACCATGCCTTCAGCCCAAGATTTAAGAGATCCGTATATCGGGAAATATGTAAAAAAATACCTGCAAGGGGCCACGGGTACTGACACGGAAAACCGGATGCGCGTTCTTCGCTTGATCGAGAACATCACGCTTGGGACCGCGGCGGTAGGCTATCGCACGGAGTCCATGCACGGAGCCGGCTCCCCGCAAGCCCAACGCATCATGATTGCCCGGCAGGGAAACCTCGAAAGCAAAAAGGAGCTAGCGAAACAAATTGCCCGGATTGATGAAAGCAAGAACCGGAAATAATCAAAACCCCACAACTCTGTGGAAGCACCTGGAGGAGATCATAAATACACACATTCGCCCTCTCCTCCAGGATCACGGGGGGGATGTTGTTATCCGGGAAGTCCGAGGGAAAGACGCGCGGGTGGCCCTACTCGGCAACTGCAAGGGATGTCCCGCCGCACAGATCACGATTGAACAGACCGTGCAACGTATTCTCGTGGAAAAAATGGGAGATCAGATCGGTAAAGTAATACTGGTAAACGAAATAGATCCCAGCATACTCGACTTCGCCCGCCAATTTCTCAACCCCCAAAAATAGAAAAACGATGAACTGGAAAGAACTTTATACACAAAAAACGACCACTGCCGAAGAAGCGATCAAGGCCATCCGGGATAAGGATCGGGTTGTCTTTGCCCACGCGGCAGGTGTTCCGCAGGAAATCACGAAAGCCCTTGTTGCACATAAAGATGATTTCCATGACGTGGAAATATACCACATGTTATGTCTTGGTGACGGAGCTTATACACAACCGGAAATGCTATCCCATTTTCGGCACAATACCAATTTCGTGGGAGGAAATACCCGACAAGCCGTGAACGAGGATCGTGCGGACTTCACCCCTTGTTTCTTTCACGAATTACCACACTTTTTCCGCAACGGGACCCTGCCCGTTGACGTGGCAATCGTTCATCTCAGCACACCGGACGAGGAAGGTTATTGTAGTTTCGGGGTGTCTTCAGACTACACGAAACCCGCGGCTCATGCCGCACGCGTGGTAATTGCCGAAGTAAACGACCGGATGCCTCATGTCGGAGGCGATAACCACATTCACGTTTCGGAACTGGATTATATCGTGGAGACCTCCAATCCCTTGTTTGAAATACCGCTGCCTAAAATCGGGGAAACGGAACAAGCCATCGGTCGGTACTGCGCGGAACTCATCGAGGATGGTTCCACCCTGCAACTGGGAATAGGAGCTATCCCCGATGCCGTTCTGCAATGCCTGCAAGACAAAAAAGATTTGGGTATTCACACGGAAATGTTTTCCGACGGGGTCATCGATTTGGTAGAAAAGGGGGTAATTACCGGAAAATGTAAAACCCTTCATCCGGGAAAACTGGTGGCCACCTTCCTCATGGGAAGCCAATGTCTGTATGATTTTGTTGATAACAATCCCAATGTCGCTCTATTTCCCGTGGATTATGTAAACGATCCTTACGTTATTCGTCAGAATCGTCAATTAATATCCATCAATTCCTGCATCGAGATCGATCTTTCCGGACAGGTTTGTTCCGAAACCATCGGTCCAAAACAATTCAGCGGGACGGGAGGCCAAGTTGATTACATCCGGGGGGCAGCTCTTTCCGAAGGCGGCAAATCCATCCTGGCCATGCCTTCCACGGCAGCCCGGGGAAAGGTTTCCCGTATCGTACCCTATCTGGCAGCAGGTGCCGCCGTCACCACCTCACGAAACGAGGTGGATTATATTGTCACGGAATACGGGATCGCTCACCTCAAGGGGAAAACTTTAAGGCAACGAGCCGAAAGTCTAATTCGGATCGCTCATCCCGATTTCAGAGAATCGCTCACGGAGGAGTTCTTTCATCGTTTTCCATTAGCATTACAAACCATATAAAATGAAATAGTCATGCAATTATTCAAATTAAAAACCCGTTTAAGTGAATTCAATTCTTTCGCGGACTTTGCCAAAGAATTCAATCTCAAGAAAGAAGATTTAATCATCACGAATGAATTCCTATACAATCCATACATGCGTGATCTTCACCTTCCTTGTCGTTTTATCATGCAGGAACACTACGGAATGGGGGAGCCGTCTGACGAGATGATTAATCATATTCTCGCGGACATAGAACTGGAAAATTATACCCGTGTGATAGCCGTAGGGGGAGGAACCGTCATTGACATCTCAAAACTATTTACTCTGCACGGCATCGTTAATGCAACTGATGCTTTCGAACGCAAAATACCCGTTGAGAAGGCCCGTCAATTGGTGATCCTCCCCACTACCTGCGGCACCGGTAGCGAGGTAACCAATATTTCGATCGCCGAGATCAAATCCCGCCACACGAAAATGGGATTGGCCGATGACACCCTACTAGCCGATGATGCCGTGTTAATCCCTGAACTAGTGCGGGGGCTTCCCTACAAGTTTTTCGTGTGCAGTTCGATCGATGCCCTCATCCATGCCGTAGAATCATACGTATCCCCGAAATCCAATCCCTATACCCAAATATTCTGCCGGGCAGCTATCAAAAGCATTATTGATGTTTTCAAGCACATCGCTGCACAAGGACCGGAATATCGTCTGGAACATCTGAGAGAAATGCTGATTGCCAGTAATTATGCCGGCATTGCATTCGGGAATACCGGGGTGGGTGCCGTACACGCGTTATCCTACCCGCTTGGAGGAAACTATCACGTACCTCACGGGGAAGCCAATTATCAATTCTTCACGGAAGTATTCAAGTTTTATTACAAGAAAAAGCCTTCCGGGAATATCACGGAAGTTAATGCGTTACTTGCGAATCTCCTGGGAACCGACACGAAACACGTGTATGAAGAACTCGATTGCTTACTAGGCAAATTATTGTCCAAAAACCCTCTCCACACGTATGGTATGAAGCCCGAAGAGATTGACGGGTTCACGGACAATGTACTTCAGACACAACAACGCCTGTTGGCCAACAATCACGTGGAATTAACAAGAGAAGAAATAAAAGAAATCTATTCAACCCTATATTAAATATATCATGGAAATAAAAGAAATGATAGAAAGAGCCCGCAAAGCTCAAGTCATTTATGACGAACGATTCGACCAGGAAGGAGTCGATCAAGTCATTAAAGCTGCCGCCCGCACGATTTTTGACCATGCAGAAGAACTGGCACGCCTTACGATTGACGAGACCCAAATGGGTGTCTACGAAGACAAAGTTGCCAAAAACAGGAATAAATCCAAGGGGGTATGGTATAACCTGAAAGGGAAAAAATCCATGGGGATCCTAAGTATTGACGAGAGAACTAATCTTATCGAAATCGCCAAACCTATTGGTGTGGTTGCCGGTATTACCCCGATGACAAACCCCGTGGTTACCCCGATGTCTAAAATCATTTTTGCATTAAAAACGAAGAACGCCATCATCATAGCTCCTCACCCGAAAGCAAAACAATGCTCCAGTGCAGCTGTTAAACTCATTATCGAGGCCATCGCCCCGTTTGAAGTTCCGGAGGGTCTGGTTCAGGTGATTGAAGAACCCACGATCGAAAAGACCTGCGAGTTGATGGAAGCTTGTGATGTCGTGGTGGCCACGGGTGGAATGCCCATGGTGAAATCGGCTTACTCTTCGGGCAAACCCTCTTTTGGTGTCGGAGCGGGTAACGTACAGGTAATCCTGGATCGATTTATTGATTTCGATACAGCGGCAGAAAAAGTCATCACCGGCCGTTCTTTTGACAATGGTATTATCTGTTCTGGAGAACAAAGTTTTATTTATCACAAAGATGACAGACAGGAAGTCATGGACGCTTTTCGTCGTCACGGGGCGTACATCGTGCCTGAAGAAGATCGGGACAAAGTGGTTAATGCACTTTTTGAAGACGGGCATATTTGCAGGGACATTGTCGGACAATCCGTCCAGACAATCGCAAGCAAAGCCGACATCTTCGTACCGGGAAACACCCGTGTTCTCGTGGTAGAAGCGCACGGGATAGGACGTGACGACCTCATCTGCAAAGAAAAAATGTGTCCTGTCATGGCTGCTTTTTCTTATGACAATTTTGACGAAGCGATAAAAATCGCCAAGACAAATCTATTCATGGAAGGAAACGGACACACGGCCGGCATCCACTCCAACAACCAGGCAAATATTATCAAGGCCGGAACGGAACTTTCCGTATCACGCCTGATCGTGAATGCCCCGTGTGCTACCACGGCGGGAGGTTCCATACAAAACGGTCTCCCCGTGACCAACACGCTCGGGTGCGGAAGTTGGGGAAATAATTCTATTTCTGAGAATTTCACCTATAAACACCTATTAAATATCACACGCATCGCCCCGTTGTCCGCACGGATACACGTACCTTCCGATGCTGAAATATGGGATTTATAAAAAATAATCGTAAATTTGCGGGACTACAAGTGGCAAGTACATTTCTTTAAGGTCGGTTTCATAAATACGTACTGCACTTGTAACCCGCAAATTTCATGTTAACACGAATATGGACTTCAGTATCAATATAAAAGAAATATTCACCGCCTTTATGGTACTTTTCGCCGTGATTGACATCACGGGATCAACCCCCATTATCATCGGGTTGAATGATTCAGGAAAAAAAGTCAGTGCAGAAAAAGCCGCAGGAATATCTCTCATTATATTTATAGTATTTCTTTTCGCGGGGGACGGATTATTGAAACTATTCAACATCGACATTTCCTCCTTTGCCCTTGCCGGGGCATTGGTACTTTTCGTGCTCGCCATAGAAATGACCTTTAGTATCGAGATATTCAGAAATGATGGCCCGGAAGGTTCGGCAACAATCGTACCCGTCATTTTTCCACTTATCGCGGGAGCCGGGGCATTAGCGACCACACTGACACTTAAATCAGAATGCAGTGTTTTTAGTATTATTATTGCCATTCTTCTTAACATGACTGTCGTCTATGTTGTTTTACGTAACGTCTATTTAGTAGAACGGGTTCTCGGAAAAGGTGGCGTTTACATCCTACGAAAATTCTTTGGCATCATTCTACTTGCCATGTCTGTAAAAATTTTCGCATCCAATTTAAACGCGCTGCTGGCAACTCTATCTTGAATCAAAAATTTTCTTTTTGGAAAACTTTTTGGAAAAATTAAACGAGAAAGTTTTCCAAAAAAGACATTTTTTTCTCACCAATAAAAAAAATTTCTTCATACATTTGTCTAGATTTTGGTTCCTTCAAGAGGGATTAAAAGGGAATCAGGTGTAAATCCTGAACAGTCCCGCTGCTGTGAGTTTCACTCAACGATTCAAGTATCATATAGCCACTGTTTTCAATGGGAAGGCACTTGATCGGGAACAAGTCAGAAGACCTGCCAAGATCAGAGGTTTCAAAGGCTTTCGAGGAAAAAGCCGGGAACGCAGGTATTCCAAATATACTTACATCCCGTTTTTAATCATAAGTCATCTCAAACCAAGATAAATTAAAAATTCATGTAATTGCAATTAAACTAAAGGAATAAAAAAGATATGATTCAGACAGTTGTAAAAAGGGATGGCCGGGTTGTCGGCTTTAATGAAGAGAAAATCATTGCAGCCATTCGCCGGGCAATGCTCCACACGGCACAGGGAGAGGACATGGAATTAGCATCCACCATTGCCGACCGAATTGCCTATCGAGGAGCTGAACGGATGACCGTGGAAGAAATACAAGACCATGTAGAGATCGAACTCATGAAAAGCCGCAGAAAAGATGTGGCACAATTATATATCGCTTATCGGAACCAGCGGAGCATTGCGCGCAAAGCAAAGACGAGAGATATTTTCCTGGAAATTATCGAAACAAAATCCAATGACATTACCCGGGAAAACGCTAATATGAACGCGGACACCCCGGCAGGAATGATGATGAAATTTTCCAGTGAAACGACCAAACCTTTTGTCGACGACTACCTGTTAACCGAGGAAGTAAAAAACGCCGTTCGCCAAGGCTACCTACATATCCATGACAAAGACTATTATCCCACGAAAAGTCTCACCTGCGTGCAACACCCGTTGGATAAAATTCTGAAAAACGGATTCTTTGCCGGACACGGGGAATCACGTCCGGCCAAACGTATAGAAACTGCCAGTATCCTTGGATGCATCTCCTTGGAAACCGCCCAAAACGAAATGCATGGAGGACAGGCTATTCCTGCTTTCGACTTTTATCTGGCTCCTTACGTACGCTCGAGTTTTATAGAAGAAGTCAAAGTACTGGAAGAGTTATACGGAGAAAACTATAACCATCTTTATCACATTGAAATCTCGGACTACATGCCACGAGAACTGACAGGATTGACCGGAGAAGAAAGAGTTCTACAACACGCTATCAATCGCACGGTGAACCGGGTACATCAATCCATGGAAGCTTTTATTCATAACATGAACACCATCCATAGCCGGGGTGGTAATCAGGTCGTCTTCAGTTCTATCAACTACGGCACGGACACTTCTGCCGAAGGACGTTGTGTCATTCGAGAGTTGTTGCGTTCTACCTACCGGGGAGTGGGTAATGAAGCCACGGCAATTTTCCCTATTCAAATCTGGAAAAAGAAAAGAGGGGTAAACTACCTTCCGGAAGATCCGAATTACGATCTATATGAATTCGCATGTAAAGTTTCCGCACGTCGTTTTTTCCCGAATTTCATAAACTTGGATGCCACTTTCAATCAACACGAAAAATGGAGAGCTGATGACCCGGAACGATTCCGTTATGAAACAGCCACCATGGGATGTCGCACCCGTGTATTCGAGAATCGTTTCGGAGAAAAAACTTCTATCGGACGTGGGAATCTTTCTTTTTCTACGGTAAACATCGTTCGACTTGCCATCGAATGCATGGAGATAAAAGACGAGACCGCTCGGGTGGAAACGTTCTTTTCAAAACTGGATGAAATACTCGATTTAACAGCTTTACAACTGCACAAACGCCTGGAATTCCAAAAAACAGCCCGGGTAAAGCAATTTCCCTTACTCATGTCTTCTCTTTGGTTGGGTAGTGAAAAATTGGGACCGGATGACACCATCGAAAGTGTCATTAACCAAGGAACTCTAGGAATCGGCTTTATCGGCCTGGCCGAATGTCTGGTTGCTCTAACCGGTAAACATCATGGAGAAGATGCCAAGGCACAGGAACTCGGCCTGCGCATCGTATCGCACATTAGAGATAAGGCAAACGAGTACTCGGACAAATATCAGCACAATTACAGTGTACTTGCCACTCCAGCCGAAGGGCTTTCCGGGAAATTTACCGCAAAAGACAAGAAAAGTTTCGGTATCTTACCGGGAATCACGGATCGGGAATATTACACGAATTCCAATCACGTGCCCGTGTATTATAAATGCAGTGCCCGCCATAAAGCCGAAGTAGAGGCTCCCTATCACGACTTGACCCGGGGTGGTCATATTTTCTATGTCGAAATAGACGGGGATGCCACTCACAATCCGAGCACGATCATGTCAGTTGTCGATATGATGGATCGATACAACATGGGTTATTGTTCCGTGAACCACAACCGGAATCGTTGTATGGACTGCGGTTTCGAAGATGCTTCGGCACATTTGGAAGCTTGTCCGAAATGCGGAAGTACAAACATTGACCGCTTGCAAAGAATTACCGGTTATCTGGTAGGTACCACGGACCGCTGGAATCATGCAAAACTAGCAGAATTAAACGATCGGGTAAGACATGACTAACACGATTACATTATTGGATATTATTGAAGATACCGTTGTTGATGGACCCGGATTCCGGGTATCCGTCTACGCGGCGGGTTGTTCCCATCATTGTCCGGGTTGCCATAACCCGCAATCCTGGAACTTACGGAACGGTCACCCGGTTCCTTTGGATTATATTATAGCGAAAATCACAAATAATCCCTTCTCCAACGTAACATTCAGTGGAGGAGATCCGCTATTTCAAGTAGAGGGTTTCACGCGACTGGCCCAACGCCTGAAAAGCACCACGTCCAAAAACATCTGGTGCTACACGGGCTTCCGTTACGAAGAAATCATTAGCTCCAAACGGCTTTCTCAAATCCTGCCTTATATAGATGTTTTAGTCGACGGACGATTCGATCCGACCAAACGGAAAGAAGGACTCCTCTTTCGGGGAAGTTCCAACCAAAGATTGATAAACGTTCCCGCCTCGCTTCGTTCGGGAAAGGTTATCCTCTGGGAATACAATCCATATCCCCAATACGTTTGATGAAACCAGCCCAAAAATGTATACACTCACGCACCATATTGTCTCACTCCCGACTTCACAATACATTCAGGAGTTTCGTGATCCGGAAAAGTTCATTTCTTTCTGCCGGCAATGTGAACGCTATAATCGTTGTTGGGCCTGCCCGCCTTTTGAGTTTAACACGGACGAATATCTCTCCGGTTATCAACAAACGTACATCATCGGGACTAAAATAACATTCGATACGGCAACACGCGACTCCTGCACGACATTAGAAGAACACAAAACAATTTCCCTCCAAACCATAGAATCCGTCCGAAAGATCATCGATCCACGGCTATTGACTCTTGAACATGAATATTCCGGTAGCCGGGCCTTTTATGCAGGGACCTGCCATTTATGCCCCAAAAACACGTGTACCCGAATAAACGGGCATCCCTGTCTCCATCCTCAAGAAATACGCCCATCCCTTGAATCCGTCGGGTTTGACATCAGCAAAACAACCTCTGAACTCCTTCACATTGAATTACAATGGAGTAACGATGCCCATTTACCGGAATACCTTACCCTCGTAAGTGGCCTTTTCACGAAAGAGAGTGCCTACGCCCCGATTTCCACCAGGATCTCGTCTTTACTCACGGTTTGACCGGCAATCACACATACCCGGTGAACCCGTCCTTTTTGAGAAGCAACAATGACATTCTGCATTTTCATTGCCTCAAGCACAACTAGGGTGTCTCCCTTGTTAATCTCCTGTCCTACTTCTATCGACACGTCCAGAATTTTTCCCGGCATAGGAGATTTAATGGTTATATCGAAGATTTCACTCTGTCGGCCTGCCAATAATCTTTTCCGATTCAAAGAAAAGGGAGTTTCCACCGAAAAAGTATAAGCCACCCCATTAAGTAAAATCTCGTATTCATTCTGTCGGCGAGACACGATTTCCACCGGGTAGCGAATCCCCTTGTACAATAGGATCAAAAAACCATCTGCCTCCTCGACTAAGTCAATACGCATATTTTGCCGTTTCAGGCTAAACTCGTAATTATTCTTCACGGTGAACTCATACGCCGTGTTACTGCCACTAAGAGCTATATATTTCGTCACTTCTTTATTATCCATTCCGATCATTATAAATTTCTAATTCGTTTATTAAGCACCCAAGGATCTATACGGGTGTCAGGACCAACTTCCGGTGTATTCTCGTGAGTATACGTATATACCGCAAACAAAGCACCCAATAATTCCTCGTGAGGCTCTCTCCAAATGGGGGAACTCAACCGATTCTCTACAAACGAGGTATCGAAATCACCACTCCGATAAGTGTCGTTATGAAGAACTGCTTTACAAAAGGGAACCGTAGTCCGGATTCCCTTTACATGGAATCTCTCCAGCGCGGAAAGCATCCGCTCGATCGCTTGTTCTCGCGTCTCGCCGGTAACGATCAATTTAGCCACCATCGAATCGAAAAAAGGAGTAATTTCCGAACCGGGAGCAATTCCCGTTTCAATACGGATATGATTTCCCTGCGGCAAACGCAATCGTCGGATAATTCCCATACTGGGAGTAAACCCTGCCTGCACATCCTCCGCATTAATCCTACATTCGATAGCCCAACCTGTAAGTCGAATTTGAGACTGACGAAACGGTAGTTTACGCCCGGCAGCAATATTAAATTGCAACTCCACCAGATCAAGTCCCGTGATTTCCTCGGTAACAGGATGTTCCACCTGAATACGAGTATTCATCTCCATGAAATAAAAACGCTTTTGACTATCCAGCAAAAACTCCACGGTTCCCAAATTTTGATACCTTGCAGCTTTAGCCAAAGCAACAGCAGCCGTGGCCATCTTTTTCCGTAAACGATCATCGAGAGCCGGAGAGGGAGCCTCTTCCATTAACTTTTGATGTTTACGCTGAATGGAACACTCTCGTTCGCCCAAGTGAATCACATTTCCATGATTATCGGCAACAATCTGAAACTCGATATGCTTCGGACTTTCAAGATACTTTTCAATGAAAACAGAAGGATCATTAAAAGCCACTTGCGCCTCTGCCGTGGCTAACTTGTATAATTGCGACAATTCACTTTTCTTACGTACAATACGCATACCTCTTCCGCCTCCCCCGGAGACAGCCTTTATAATAACCGGATACCCCAGCTTGTCTGCCGTTTCCCGAGCATCATCAATATTCCGGACAGCTCCCTTGCTAGCTCCCAGCATCGGTACTCCACTACGTTCCGCAATCTCCTTTGCTGCCACTTTATCACTCATTAGACGAATCACTTCCGGCGAGGGACCGATAAAAATAATTCCATTCTCTCGACAACGTTCTGCCAATTCCGCATTCTCCGACAAATAGCCATACCCCGGATGTATCGACTCGATCTCATGCTCCCGGGCCAAATAAATCAAACAGTCAATATCCAAAAATTCAGACACTTTCCCATCCGTCTCCGGGAAATCAAGAACAAAATCTACAGACGATAAATACACGGCCTCCGGTTCCTTCCGGGTACGAATGGCGTATGTCACGATTCCCATACGTTTGGCCGTACGTGCAATCCGGATAGCAATCTCGCCCCGGTTAGCTATTAAAACTGATTTTATCATACTTTACATTTTACATTTAAAGAGGAATATTTCCATGCTTACGTCGTGGTAAGCTCACCGATTTTTTCTCCAGAGATTTCAATACCCGTATAATTTTCTGTCGGGTAACCGCCGGATCTATTACCTCATCAATAAATCCCTTCTCGTTAGCGATATAAGGATTAGCCACCTCATCCCTATACCGCACCAGCAAGTCTTTTTTCAAAGCTACAGGATCATCTGCCTCGGCAAGCTCCTTATGATAAAGAATCGCAATAGCCCCTTCCGGCCCCATGACGGCAATTTCGGCTGTCGGCCATGCAAAATTATAATCTCCACCAATCCCTTTGCTGTTCATCACGATATAAGCTCCTCCATAAGATTTACGCAGAACCACGGTAATCTTGGGAACCGTTGCCCGCGTGTAAGCATATAGGAGTTTGGCTCCATGCCGGATAATTCCAGCATGTTCCTGATCAGCCCCCGGTAGGAAACCGGGTACGTCCTCCAAAGTAACAATCGGAATATTAAAACTATCACAGAAATTAATAAAGCGAGCAGCTTTTACCGATGAATTCATATCCAGAGTACCCGCCATCACTTTAGGTTGATTCGCAATAATCCCGGTCACGAATCCTCCGAAGCGGGCTAAGCCGATAATGATATTGGGGGCATAACTCTCCGCAATCTCCAAAAACTTTCCCTTATCGGTAATCAACCGGATAACATCCCTCACATCATAAGGCTTATCCGGATCCTCAGGCACGATATCCCGTAAAATCTCTTCTACCCGGTCAACCGGGTCATCCGTCATCAGGAAAGGAGCATTCTCAATATTATTGGAAGGCAAGTAAGCCAACAACATCTTCACTCCCAACAACGTATTTTCATCATCATTAAAAACGAAATCCGCCACACCCGATTTTTCCGCATGTACAGAGGCACCACCAAGTTCTTCGGGAGAAATTGTTTCATTCAGCACCTGTTTTACCACGTTAGGACCAGTCACGAACATATAACTAGTTGCTGCCGTCATAAAAATAAAGTCGGTCAAAGCAGGCGAATAAACAGCACCCCCGGCAGCCGGCCCCATGATAACCGAAATCTGAGGGATCACTCCAGAAGAAAGTACATTTCGCCGGAATATTCCTGCATACCCCGCCAAACTAGCCACTCCTTCCTGAATCCGGGCTCCTCCCGAATCGATCAGTCCCACGACAGGAGACCCCGTTTTCAATGCCATATCCTGTACCTTCATAATTTTAGCCGCATGCACGGAACCCAATGAACCACCTTGCACGTTAAAATCCTGCGAATAAGCAAAAACCTGACGTCCATTCACGGTACCGAATCCGGCAATCACGCCATCCCCGTACGAACGTACGGCTTTACCAAAAGAAGTCGTAGCCGAAGGAGAATAAGCATCCACCTCTTCAAACGTTCCCTCATCGAAAAGAAATGCAATCCGTTCCCGAGCGGTAAGCTTTCCCCGATTATGCTGTTTATCCTCGTACTCCTTACCGTATTGTCGGGCTAAAGCATCTTGTCTTTCCAGAAATTTTTCAAACGATTTTCTCATACTAAATTAGTTTATACACTATTTAGCTTCACACGAAATAAAGGGAAAAAATAAGAAAGAAATTACGACCCACGTATTTCAACAGGGCTAATAAGTCTGACCTTAGCTTTATTCCGCGAAAGCATTGTCAATCCGCAAAGGCAGGTATCCTGACTTTCACCGTTTTTGCCGTCCTTCCCATCTTTTGAACAGTGGACATCAGTGGCAAATCCTTTCTGGTGATTACAGTTGCGCGACAGTCCGTGATTCTCACACGGTTCCCTATTCTCCCCGCTGAAACGGGGCACCTGAGCAGTCTGATTACATGTTGCAAAGAACTTTGACGGGAACAAATGTATAAAATATAATTGGTTTATAACACCAATGCCTGTAACTTTTCATCACCTTTAAGCGTTTCATCATAAAACAAATCACTATGAAAAAAATATTGTTTGTCATTTTCATGCTCTACCTCACGATAGCCGGCGCTTTCGCACAAGAACAAATCACCGTATCCCAATTCCAAGGCAAAAAAATCACAGAGATCGAGGCTCACGGGGTCTTTAGTATTATTGTCAGACAAGGCACCTCCACCGGAGTCACGGTAAACATTCCCGCCCGGTTTGAAAAGCAACTTGTCCTAAGACTGAATCCCGACGGGAAACTGCAAATCCATATCGAAGGGAAGATCACGAGTAAAAATAGAAGAAACAATGATGAAGACCAATTCACGGCAGAAGTCACCGTTACCACCCTCAATCAGGTCAAGCTAACCGGGGTCTGCAAACTGGAAACGATCGGGGATTTCACGACAAACAAGCTAAAAGTAGACCTTTCCGGGGCAAGCAAAATGCTCGTGGGCGGAGACTTCTTGGCAAAAGAAAAACTTGAAATAAAACTAAGCGGAGCCTCTAACTTCAAAGGTAAAATAACCAGCCCCGAATCTAATTTCAATATCAGTGGAGCTTCTAAGTTGACCCTGCAAGGCAACACGATTCGTTGTAAAATAGAAGTATCGGGAGCCTCGAAAGCAGCCCTTGACAACTTTTCGGTAAACGAACTAAAAGCAGAAGTATCGGGAGCTGCAAAAGCTCAATTCCAAGTCAAGGAAAAAATCAGCCTACATACTTCCGGTGCTTCAAAGGCCACGTACTCCGGAGATCCGATCATCCTCTCCCTACACTCTTCAGGAGCCTCTAACATCAATAAAATTAATTCAACATCTTTAGAAGACAGAAAAGAATATGAGAAATAATAATTCACTTGAAAGCATCCGAAATACCAAGAAAATAACACAACGTTTTCAACAAATTCATTACCTTTGCACTGAATTGGTTCCGGGAGATTGAATCATCAACCGGATGAAAAGGGAATCGGGTGAAAATCCCGGACAGTCCTCGCTGCTGTAAAACTCCATTCAACGTCCCGATACATACTTTTTCCACTGGTTTAAAAGAAATCGGGAAGGAATTGGGACGGGAGCCAGTCAGAAGACCTGCCATTCATTAAAGGCTGTTTTTGCTCGAGGGATTAGAGAAACAGTACGAAAAACAAATATACAATTATAATTTTAGTGCAGGCGTATTGCTTTTGCAATCCGGTGCTGCCAATTTATTTATGGAATTATTAAAAGATCTTTTCGAGGGAAGTCCCAATCTTTGGGGTGGCGGAGTAGCACACTCCGTGCTTATTTTATCGTTAGTAATCGCTTTCGGCATCATGCTAGGAAAGGTAAAAATTGCCGGGATCTCACTTGGTGTCACGTGGATTCTTTTTGTTGGAATCGTTTTCGGGCATTTCAATTTAAGCCTAAACGAACACCTACTTCACTTTCTGAAAGAATTCGGGTTAATCCTATTCGTTTATTCCATCGGCCTACAGGTAGGTCCAGGCTTTTTCTCCGCCTTCAAAAAGGGCGGCTTCACGCTGAACATACTGGCCGTCACGTCCGTTTCACTAAGTGTCGCGGTTGCTATTGTCCTCTATCTCGTGACAGACACTCCTATCACAACCATAGTAGGCATCCTTTCCGGAGCTGTCACCAACACGCCTGGTCTAGGAGCTGCCCAACAAGCCAACAGCGACCTAAACGGTATCGACGCCCCGGAAATCGCTATGGGATATGCCGTAGCCTATCCTCTAGGAGTAATCGGAGCAATCTTGGCATTACAAAGCCTAAAGTACATCCTAAAAATTAACACGACAACAGAAGAAGCCGAGGCTGAAAAAGGCATGGGCCACTTACAGGAACTTACAGTACGTCCCGTCTCTTTGGAAATCATCAACAAGGCTATTGACAATAAAACCATCAAAGACATTCATCCCCTGGTAAACCGCAAATTTGTCATCTCACGTATACGCGATCAATACGGGAAACAGGAACTGGTCAACTCGGACACCGAACTGCATCTTGGAGATCAAATACTTGTAATTTCCAACCCCAAAGATATTGAAGCCATTACCGTATTTTTCGGTAAACAAATTGACGTGAAATGGGAAGATGAGGATAGCAATCTCGTCTCACGCCGCATCCTCATCACGAAGCCCGAACTGAACGGGAAAACTTTATCCCAGCTCCGGATACGCCGAAACTTTGGGGCCAGCATTACCCGGGTAAACCGTTCCGGGGTGGATCTGGTAGCAGCTCCAAACTTACAACTGCAAATGGGAGACCGTGTCACCGTCGTCGGAAGCGAACTGGCAGTGAGTCATGCAGAGAAAATACTTGGCAATTCCCTGAAACGTTTGAACCATCCCAACTTGATACCTATATTTATCGGCATCGCCCTCGGGTGTATACTAGGAAGTATCCCATTCATGCTGCCCGGAATTCCGCAACCGCTAAAACTAGGGCTAGCCGGAGGTCCCCTTATCATTTCAATCCTCATCAGCCGTTTCGGCCCACACTACAAATTAATCACGTACACGACCATGAGTGCCAACCTTATGGTTCGGGAAATAGGAATTTCCTTATTCCTTGCTTGTGTCGGTTTAGGAGCCGGAAAAGGCTTTATCGAAACCATCGTGAACGAAGGAGGCTACATGTGGATCGGCTATGGAGCAATCATTACCATTTTCCCGCTACTTTTGACCGGACTAATTGGACGCTATGGTTGTAAACTAAATTATTACACGCTGATCGGTATTCTTTCCGGGGCCAACACGAATCCTCCCGCATTAGCCTATTCCAATGAACAGACCTCATGCGACGCCCCGGCCGTAGGTTATGCCACCGTTTACCCATTAGCCATGTTCCTTCGGGTTCTTTCGGCACAATTACTTATTCTCGCTTTGGGATAACCTATTTAAAATACGGATACATTTAACCATATTTGAAAGCTAGCACCCAAACATGGAAAGTTCAAATACCAAATTTCATCATACTACAGATCAAGTCAATCCTGAAGTATGGGATGTACTTCTTTTACGGCGTAAACTGGATCTTTTACTCCGCACGGGGAAATTATTGATGGAAAGCGCGGCAGACACAAATCGTATTGAACGAAATATGAAACGTGTCGCAGCTTTTATGAATATCCCCGAAGAGAAACTACATATTGACATTCGCTGGACCATGATCATGGTCAACGTAAGTGATGAACAACATTCATTTTCCAAATTTCAAAAGTGCGAAAATCATGCAATCAACATGACCATGATTTCACAAATCAGTAAACTATCATTCAAAGCGACAGAAGAAAACTATTCCTTGGATGATTATGAAAAAGAATTAGAGAACATTATCCATACCCCCCGAAATTACACTCCTTATCTGGTAGCTATCGGCGCAGGCTTTGCCTGTGGTGGATTCTGCAAATTATTCGGTTCCGACTGGATCGCCTTCCTGTTTGCCTCCATTTGTGCTTTCATAGGCTTCCGGGTACGAGCACGTTGCATGAAGACCGGTATCAATGTCTACATGAGTATTGGCATTGCTGCATTTGTCTCCACTTGCCTAGCCTATGCCTCTTCTTTCTCCGGTTTATCCTCAACACCTTATCATCCGTTATTGGCTTGTGCCTTATTCATCGTTCCCGGCGTTCCGCTAATTAATTTTGTTGATGACATGATCGACAATCACCTACTCGTTGGCATCACTCGCGCAGCCAACACGATCATGATGATCGGAGCCATGACTTTCGGTATTGCATTTGCCATGCGGATATTAATCGTGAACGATCTCAACATAAATCAAAAAATCAATGAATTAAGCATCGTTCCTCACGATTCCTATCTCGTGTATGCCCTTGCGGCTGCCATTGCAGCAATGGGATTTTCAATGATATTCAACGTACCCAAACGCCTGTTGTGGATCGTTGGCACAGGTGGAATTATTGCGGTATGCATGCGTAATTTCGTAAACTTAGAACTGGGCTATGGACCAGTTATCGGTTCATTCATAGGGAGTTTCACGGTCAGCCTTATTGCCGTAAAAGCCACACATTGGTTTCATGTTCCCAACCACGTACTAACCATTCCCTCTGTCATTCCTATGATTCCGGGAGTATTAATGTATCGCTCGTTATTAGGCTTTATCGAACTTCATGGGGTAATCGGAGAAGTTACCAACGCCTTCTTCAATGGCGTCAATTCAGCCCTCATCATTCTTTGTATTTCACTAGGTGTAGCCATCCCGAATATTGTTGCACGGCGAAATAAAAAATAGAGGCTGTCCAAATAGAACTTCAGACAGCCTCATAACAAGATTTATGATACTCTTATTTTACAAGTTCTCCCGCCTTCACCTGCTCAAAAGTCGGGTTATAACCATTTCCAGAAACAACCCAAGACCCCTCATCTTCCAGCTTACTTATAACTTTTTCCAATCCCTCGAAAGAAACTAAGCCTGCCTGCTTCTGAATATTGACATAACCGGCACTCTCCAGCGCTTCAAAACACTTCAAATCAACAATTACATTATTGTAATTATTTGCACTATAGGCATTTGATGTCAGAACAAGCCCTCCGACTTGTTTCAAATTAGGAACACGAATCTCTTCCAACATCTTAACCGGTCCATTCTGATAACTAGTACTAACACGGAACTCTCCCTCCACGCTTTCCAACAACGGCAAATTCAATACCGAGACAACTCCCGTGTAAGCTAATGTCCCTACTTTCCTCAAGACTGGGAATTGTGTAGGTTGCATTTGTTGAGCACTACTACCTTCCGATAAAGTTAATGCTCCTTCAACCTCTTCCAAATCCGGGAAACAAAGGGCTGCTGCATTAGCTGAATATCCTAAGTTAGTCGTGAGCTTACGAACTTTTTTCAAATTTGCAAAATTAAACACAGCCGGTTCTTGCTGAACAAAACACGAAACTGTTAGCGTCTGAACATGCTCTATACCTTCAAAATGAACACCACGGCTATTATTTAAAAACATTTCACCTTCAAACTCCGCATTGCCTCGCAAAATAAAATCCGGTCCGACATTACTAAGGGTCAATTTATCAACAGAGAAACCTGAAGCATCCAATTCCGACAAAGCAGAAAGGGCCAAAAAATCACATTGCGTAAAATGCACTCCTTGCAAATTCGATAAGAACGAAATTTTCTCCAATTTCTCCATGTTCTGCACGGTTAGTTTGGAGCCCACCGATCTCAAAGCATCAAAACCATCTATACGCACCACATTATTCATGTTGCTTAATGTCACATTCCCATGAATAGAAGTTAAAACCTTAAAACCGTTTACCTCTTTTAGAGCAGCCCCACTCAACGCAAATTCTCCGACAGACACAAGATTATTGAAACCGTCCAAACGTTCCATATTTGCGGTTAATGTAAACTTTCCACCCACTTCTTTCAAATTACTCAACGAACTAACATCATCTGAAGCCAATGTAAAATTACCTTGTACTGCTGTCAACGCATCAAATTTAAGATCCTTCAACTTGTTGCAAACCTCTATCGAAAACCCGCCAGTTCCCACGTTTCTCAATTTGCTTGCATTCACTTTCTCCAAATCTTCAATATAATATATTTTGAAACCTCCGACAGAACTCAATTCGGGAAAATCAAACTCTTGGATCCGGTGAGTCCATTGTAATGTAAAATTCCCAACCACTTCTTTCAATTGTCTGAAATCAATTTTCGCCAATACATCCGTCTGCTGTAAAGAAATTTCGGATGCCGATGTTAGAGCTGGGAATAGCAATTCCTTAATTCTATGAGGATTTTGCATTTGCAATTGATTTCCAATCACGCTCAATTGAGGAAATTCCATCCGCTCAGGAAGTAACATATTACCTCCTCCATTATAATGCCTTCCCGGGAAAGACAAGTTACCACCAACTACAGTCAAAGCATCTACACTTAGATCTTCAATACTCCATACTTCGAATTGCAAATTATTACCAACACGCTGCAAGGCTCCAAGGTTCAAAGAATAAAGCGTATCGGCAGAAATAACTAAATCGGAACCCACTTTTTTCAAATGCGATAAATCAATCTCTCTCAACCGAGATATTCCCGGAGCTCCATATTGAGAAGAACGAGAAACCATTGTCAATCCACCAACCTGTTCCAAATTTTGTAATCCATCGAGAGATGTTCCACCGTAAGTCGGATTAATCGTTATTTTCCCGGTAACCTCTTTCAAGGAAGAGAGAAGAGAAAGAGAGGTCAAAGTATCCTCTTTCACGGTTCCCATGAACTTCCCAATCGTCAGGTTTCCCTCTATCTTATTGATTCCTCGAGCTGCAAAAGCTTCTATCTCCTCCGGGGTCGACAACACGACATCTCCAGCCTGTGCCAAAAGAGTCCTTACAACTAAATATTTATAAACACGTTGCGTCCGGTTGTAAGAAGTAACCGTAAACGTACGCTCCTCACCCCAATTCGTGATCGTGGAAGGATCGGGACTCAACGTGGTGTTTTCACTTGCAGTAAACTCCACTACCGCATTTTCAAAAGAGACACTTTCCGGAACAGCCAGAATCAACGAATCTCCGACAATATCACCGACATAAGTCTTCTCTCCCTGCACCAAACGAAAAGAAGTTATATAGTTCTCATCTCCGGAGAACAAACTATCGTCATCCTCACAACCGACCATAAAGCCAGCGAAGATAAACCATAAAACATATATAAAATTACCTATTTTCATATTCTCTATTTTTATTCATAAACTACTCAGGTTTTGTCCATTGCTGCTTTTCAACCAACTCCTCGTAAGTCGGGTTGTAACCATTGTTCTCTACCTGCCATTTAGATGCCGGACAAGTTGATATCGCTTTTTTCAATCCTTCATAAGAAACGATGGCCTCATGATTCACTAACCGGAAACCACCTATTTTTTCAACCCCGGAAAGAAAATCCAAATTTGTCAACGTCTTATTCACTTCTGAAGGATTCTCATTCCATGGATTCGGCGTTAAAGGACGAATGTCCAATACTCCGCCTACACTCCGCAACGAAGGATAAAGGATTTCTTGTGGACCATAAGACCCCCACCTGTCTTGGTATCCTGTCTTGAATACCAAATCGCCACCCACCGTAGTCAATAACGGGAAGGTTTGATCATCATAATTATCGATGGACATCATCGCATTTCCTCCGATACGCTCCAATTTCGGGAAATGGTATTTCTTAATATTGGAATAGAGTTTAAAATTTCCGCTAACTTCTTCCAAATCCGTAAGCAATATTTCCGACACATTCGAATTTGCCCAATAAGAAAAATCTCCGGCAATTTTACGAACTCCGGCAATTTCAACAGGCTTACCACTCATGCCCAAATAACCGATAGTAAGATTTTCAATCTCTCGGAAACCTTCCAATTTCGGGAAATACCCTCCAAGATTTTGTAAATTGAAACTTCCGGCAAAAACATCATCCCCGATTACAGTTGTATTTTCTAAGCCGGTACCATTAAACTGAATCTCATCCATTTCCGTTCCTCGAACATCTAACCTCGTGATTCCGGCAGAGATAATCAAAGTTCCCAATTTTTTCAAACTAGCCGGTAATTTAAAATTCTCTATCACAAAATTTAATGACAACGCTCCTCCAATCTTTTCCAATGCCGAGAACCGTTCCGGATTAACCCCGGCAAACGTAAGACTGAGATTATTATCCACATTTTTCAGAGACGGAGCATTAAACTGATTTACATTAGGACAATTCAACATAATTGCCCCGGCATGGGACAACATCGGGAAAGACACTTCATACAAAGGATTATTTTCCACCGACAATTCCATATCAACATTTTCCAATTGAGGAACATAAAGCAAAGCCAAAGCTCCTTTAACCACAGACAATTTACCACAATTTTGCAACACCGGGAACTCCAGTTTTTTCAAAGAAGTCATGGTAGAACCGATAGCACCCCCTACTCGTTCCAAAGACTGGAACACGATGCTTGACATCGCAGTCTTTCCATTCAAATTAAGATCACCGCTTATTTGCCGTAAAGAAGAAAAATTCAAGGTTACAGAAGCCGCAGCCAAAGTAACAGTTCCCCCCACAGACTCCAAACGAGGACAAAGGATCTCGCTAATTGCTTTACTAGTGATATTCAAATCTCCTCCAACGCGAACCAAACGATTCAACGTCACTCCCCACAAACTATCCGCAGAATTTATATGGAATTTTCCTCCAACCTCTTCCAGATTATCCAAACCGGTCAATTCATACCCCATAAACAATTGGTTAATCGTGATATCACTCGTCACACGCTTTAAAGTAGACAATGCCTCCAAAGAACGAATGGTATCCCTCCCCGTCTGCCGACCGATAATCAAGCTTCCGTCAATTCGAGTTAATCCCTTTGCCCCGAAAGCATCCACCTCTTCCTGGGTATTCAACATAACAATACCTTCAAAAGTTAACGCCTTCTTCTCTGGAACATATAGGTATCTTCTTTCCGCACCACTGTGAGAAGTTACCACGAAATAGATTTGCTCCTCCCAGTTGGTTATCGTGGAAGGATCCGGTTTTATAGAACTGTTTTCACTGCACACGATATCCGGCGTAACTTCACTCAGCACAACTCCATCCGGAGTTGCCAATATAATTGTATCTCCCCGTAATAACGCCTCGTAAGAATTTTCTCCCTGTTTCAATTTAAAAGATGTGATAAAATTATCACTTCCCACAAAAGGATCGTTATCATCTTCACAACCGACAAGAAATGTTAGGCTGAAAAGAAAAACTCCCCAAAGAATAATCTTCTTCATAACATATTATTTTTTAGATATTATTTTTTCGCTTTTAAACGTAAATCCATTGCAGCAGAAGACTCGGTAGAAACTTCTCCCACGGCAGCACCTTGTCCCATTTGACCTGTATGTACCTTCACGAAATCAATATATTTCAAATTAGCCGGACTTCCATCTTGCTGGATGGCATTTTCGATTCTGAATCCTGTCGGGTCATTAACATTATCCACATATCCCCAATCAAAACCCCAGTTTGTTTCAATCCCTGCTGTCTTGAATTGATTTCCCAAACAAGTACCGGTAAGAATATAATATTCCTCTTTCATAAACCAAGGATAATAACCGCTCTCCGGATGATAAGCATTACGTTTCAAAAAGTCCAAATTACCATCATTATCGATAGATAACACATCCTGTTTATCTGCCGTAGGACGATAATATTTCAAGGCATATCGTTGCGTGATACCCGGCTTACCCGTTTCACTTCCCTTCAACTCGTACCATGTATCATCAGGGATTCCATTTCCATTCTCATCTTGACTTACCCATACAACACCACACTCACACCAGTTCTTACCAAGGGGATTACCTATGATATCAAAGTCCGCTTCTCCCAGTCCATCATCTTCCACGCTATGATCAAATCCCAATATAAAATAACCTCCCCATGCACCCAGGGAAGCAATCCACGCCATATTGCTATCATTATCCAATTTATCCAAGGCCGTTTGGATTCGCATGCGAGCGTCTTCTGCAGTTTGGTTTTGATTAAAATTAACAAATTGACCGGGAGCAGGCATAAATTCAAAACAATGATCAGAAAAAACTTTGCTTTTTGATGTCACCGCTCTAAAATAAGTTCCCTCCTTCGGGGTACATTGCACGTAAACTTTCGTGGATGCCGTTTTGCCATTATCCGTCGCCTTCACGTCAATTTCATACGTTTTCCCTTCCACGGATGGAGTAAAATCAAAATAAATAGAAGTCTTTCCACTCTGCACCTGTCCGTCAACTTTCCATTCGTAAACCGCTTGATCACTGATCGCAAATTTCACGGGAGCCAACACGACATGCTTACCGATCGGACAAGTCATCGTGATCGCTTTATCCAACATGGAGGGTTGCACGTAACGCGCGTTATCGAAAAACAACAATGGTTCTTCCTCGGGAATAACCGACACGTTGATATTTTTCACATCAACACCATCCTCGTTCGTCACCTTCAAGGCCAGAGAATAGATATTTATATCTTCCTCTTTAAACATATAAACGGAATCATGAGATACGACTTTCCCACTATAACTCCATTCGAATGTGGTCGTTTCATCCGTATACTCCGTTTCGGCTGCAAATCCTCTGGCAATTCCACAATAAGCCACCGCCGCAGACTCCAACTTAATTTGGGGTGCCAACCGATCAACCACCGTCACTTTTACTTGCTTCTCCACACTTCCGTTATCTGCATCCAAACGGAAATTGACAAAACACTCTCCTAAAGACTCCCCTTTGAAATAATACACCGTATCATCCGCCACAATCTTTCCTTCCTGTTTCCAAGCGTACACGGGATTCACCGCATCCTTCACGTGAACACGAAGAGGAATCTCCTTGCCGATTTTCACGTTATACTCCCCGGTCTCCGAATTAAAGGTAAAATCAGGATTACCCACCTCAATTTTTTCATCGTCATCATCGCAGGCCACAAAGCCACCGACCAATAACGTCATCAGTAACAAAAATTTAAACCTAAACTCTTTTTTCATAACTTATAATATTAAATCATTTATAATCTTGTAAAGAAGTTGTCGAGAACACGATATGTGCAGGAATATCACCCGTCTGCACACTCCATTTTTTCTTGCCATCGGGAGTAAAACAATAAAGGGTACCCGGAGTAACATAATCCCCCGCATCCCCAACTAAAATTTCCCCTGTTTCCGGATTCACAGCCAAAGCGTAAGGAGTTACGATCAACTTGTCTGTTCCGTCTTTTATAAAATTGCGAGAAACAACACGTCTGACTTTCGTGTCATAAATCGTATAATTAATTGTCCACTTCCCTGTAATTTTACTATATTCGGTACTATAAGAATAAAGAGAATCTCCGCAAAGATATAGTTCACTGGCAGGGAAATTCAATGTACTTTCAACCATGTCATTCAGGGTATTAATCACGTATGTATTTGAATGTACATTATAATAATCTCCTCGGGAAGTCACGTAAATCAACCCATTTCGATCAATACGCATCCGGTGAAGATTAATTGCAACCGTGATCTTTTTCACCTCCTTAAATGTTTCCAAATCAATCACGGACACGGTATTATCATAATTCGGAACCCTATACCCTCCCGAATTTGCCACGTACAATTTATTTCCGGCGATCACCATCTCCTCCGGTTGATATCCCACCGTACAGGAACCCACGACCTGTAAAGTTGCCGTGTCAATTTTCACCACTTCCCCCAAACGCGCATTCGGATCTATCAACACCGGTCCCGCGTACGAACTCACGTAAGCATAACCATCCTTGAAAACAATATATCGACAATTTGTCACCGTTATTTTAGAGATTTCTTTCGCCGTGTTCACATCCATAACCTCGATCAAATGCGAACAATTAATCACGGCATACAACTTACTCCCGTATATCTGGATATCATTACCCACATCTCCTAACTCTTTCACCACATCGGGATTCCGTTCCGGAAATATATTCTTATGATACTCACCAGTAGCATAATCAAAATAATCGAGGGAAGCTTTGTTATTTCCCATATTTCCCTCGTTGAGTAAGAAAAAACCCTTCACGGGGCCAAGAACCGAATCACTTGGCGTGACTTTAGTCACAACTGACTGGATAATCTCGTCATCATCATTTCGACAAGAATAAACCGACAACATCCCCAACAGGAAAATAAATAGCCTAAATACTTCTTTATTCATATCTATATTACTTTTCAATTAGATAACTTACATTTTGTCATTTTTAAATTGTCACGTTAACAATGAACTTCACATTCGTCCCCGGCATCGGGTAACATTGTACAACCTCGTATTGCTGATTAAAAATATTGTTAATCTCTGCCGTCAAACGAATCGCGGTCTTTCGCCACGAGAAATTCTTGGACAACGAAAAATCACTCGTATACCACTCTTTAGCCCTATTTTCCGGAATATTAGCACTCGCCTCGTAACGTTTACCCGTGTAAATAAAACTGTAATTCACAAACCAACTTCTATACGTCCCGTTTAATATTAAAGAACCACTGTGCCAAGGGATATAAGGAATTTGATCCCCGTAAAAATGGCTCTCTCTTTTCGTGAAATCTTGGGCTTTCTGGTACGTGTAATTTACCCGGGTATCCAATAACCAATCTTGCCCAAATCGCCAACATCCCTGCAAAGCGACATCAACACCCCGAATTTCAACCTCTCCCAGATTTATCATTGTCCAACGGAACTGGTTGGAAGTCGGCATGGCAATAATCTTATCCGACACTTCGTTATAATACACATCTGCCTGCAACTCGAAATGTTCCAAGACCCCTTTATCAAACGTCTTAACATACGTTACCCCCATGTCATATTGATTGGTATACTCTGGCTTCAAATATATATTCCCAATAAACGTGTAATACAAATCGTTCAATGTCGGCATCCGGAAAATCCTTTTGTAAAAAGCCCGTACGTTGAAACTCCCCGTCTGGAAAGGTTGCCATGAAGCCACCAACGTTGGAGTATACTCCCGCATATCATCTGCGGCACCATTTTCCACTTTAGTACGTTCATGCACAAAAGTACCTAATAAACTTGCCTGCAATTTGAATCTCTCGAAATGCAACGCGGTGGCAACCGCAGTCAATACAGTATAACGCTTGGGATAAACAAAATCCACAAGATCTGCATTCAACTTATTCCACTGAAAATCCACTGAAATATTTACATTCCAAAAAGGGAAAAGAGTAAACATATGCGCTGACGAGAAATAAATCTCATGTTGACGAAAGTGATTGTTCACGTACATCGTACTCACATCCAAACGCGGATCCGAAAGATAATGTAAATAATCATAAGCATATTTCCCATTCAGCAACAAACTATAAAAACTGAAATGCTTCTGAAAAGAACCTTGCAGAAATAAATTCGTATCCCATTGCCGATCTTGGTGTTTAAACTTCCCCGGTTCCTCTCGTACCGATGCCCCGGGATAACCTCTTTCCGAATCATAAAAATAAATCTTCGCTTTCCAATCTCCACTATTCATTTTTCCAAACATCCCGTATTCCGCACGCAAAGCATACACGTCTCCATTCCGGCGGATTTCTGTAGTATCGTATCCGTTTTTCTTCCGATAACTAAACTTATACTTCCCGGTAGTGTACATGTATTCGGAACTAAAAGAAGCACTTATTCGATCGGACAACCGGCTTTCCCACAAAAGAGCCGGATTCAACAAACCGAAAGACCCGGTCTTAAAAGTAAATTTACCGTTATGTTTCTTATTTCCCAGAAATCGAGGAACTCGGGTAGTCATGTAAATAGAACCTGCTGAGCCGAAATCTTTTGCCGGCTGGAAAATAGCACTCCGTTGCCCATTATAGAGAGTTATCGTCTCCATGTTATCCAAAGAGAAACGCCCGAGATCCACCGTCCCGTTCTGAGCATTCCCCAATTCGATGCCATCATAAAATACCCCTACATGCTGCGTACCCATTGCCCTGATATTCACTGTTTTCAAACCACCGATACCACCATAATCTTTAATTTGTACACCGGAAAAATAACGCAGGGCATCAGCAACAGAGTGAACGCTTAATCTTTCTAATACCTTTCCTTCCATGACCTGCACAGGTATCACTTCTTTACGAACCCGCGGAGCAGACACGTCCACCTCGTCGATATGATACATTTTGGTCGAATCCACGTTCTGCGCCCTCAAAAAGTTACCACCTTCAAAGCATAGCAAAATCAATACAATCAAAGTTATTAACTTCATTCTTTACTGTTATAAAAAAAACATAACAGCTTTCCAGTACCACACAACAGATACAAATAGCTACAATTACCTATCGCAACAACAGTATGATAAAAATAATATCTGCATCCAAGCTCTAATCCCAGAAAGCTTTAGATCTAATGAAGTTGGCAGGTCTTCTGACTTACCCCGTCTTTAAACGCCCTTCCCATTTCATGTCGAAACAGTGGATGTGAGTCGTGTTTAAAGACTTTGATGGAGTTTACAGCAGCGGGTCTGTTCAGGATTTTCACCTGATTCCCTTTTCACCACACGCCCGAAACGAGATGTGACACCAAAATCGTCACAAAATTATACAAAAAACACATGTTAGCCAGATTTAAAAATGTTTATTTTTACTTTTCACAATATTTATTATTTAATAACAAACCAAACATTAGAAACACGACCATCATCAACATTACAAAAAGGCACCTAAAATAATGAACCCTAAAAGTTTTTGTCAACTTTTAGGGTTCACCTCACGATATGTATTTTGATAATTTAAGCCTCCACGTATTCACTCGGGGAAAACCGACTCGACATCTTGTTACCAAAGAACAAATAAAGATGTAAACGTGTCCCGTCAGGCTGCCCCGCAGATGGAACATCGACAATCACCCTGCCATCCCTCCGACAGGCTCCGAGGCACGACACCATTTGCGGGGCACGAGGTTGCGTGTCGTAAAAATAACCCACGTACACCCGATCCGAATTTCCCGCTTTCGGGCGATCAATATCATTTTCCCAATTTAACGTCACGGACCATCCCTCTCGTGCGGCACCTGTAATCACGGGTGCATCCAATGTTCCTACTGAAAACCGAAATGTCGGGAATGCCCAAACTCCTACTCCCGGACGGAAACATCCCCCGTTTTGAGAATGAAACAGAGAATCACTCTTGTTCACTCCTGTTTCTTTAGCCATAACCCTCCATATCGGCAAATCCCCGATAGCCCGGCGATAAATCCGCCACATCTTCCTTACCTCGGTGAAACGATTCGAGGATTCTTCCTCCCCTTCCTGTCGCCCTTTTTTCGGCCCCCGTTGAGATCGACAGGCTCTAACTTTATTACCGTGGCGATAATACGTGACTCCGTCAATCCGTATAGGCCCCTGTGCCAAGAGAGCAACAGGAATAGACAATGTATTCTCCATATCAATAAATATTTAAGAATTAATACCTTATTAATTCCTGAGTAAAAGTAGATAAAAAACTTTTACTATACTATTAAAATCCTAATAAAACGCTATTGCGTATAGCGTTTTAATAGCGCTTTAATAGCGTTCTAATAGCGCTTTACATGGAAGTGGTACAGATGTGATCATGAATTATTCCTAAAATAATCATTGATATTCATTAGAATACGGTTTTTTAACCGTACCTTCACCACCATAACCATAATACAAGAAACATGGCAGAATTTATAAACCCCATTGGGAAAATACGAGGAAAATTTGGAAACGTGATCCCATACGTGGGGAAAAACGGCAAAAACTATTGTCGGTCAACATCATTAAAACGTAAGGCTGGAGGAGAAGGCCAGAAACGGCAATCCGTGGCATTCGGGACAACAACGAGTAGAAAAAGATGGCTCTCCCCGGTCATCCGACTGGGATTTCCCGGTGGGAACGGTTACCCACAAGGTTTCTACGGGTTTACAAGCGCTAACGTAACACATGCCATCACGGTGGAGAAAATACATCCGGAAGTTCCCGTGAACCGACAGAAAAGAGCCACACAGGAATTTCAAGGCACCATCGATTACGGGAAGTTACGGGTTGCTGCAGGTCAACTGGTTATTCCGATGGTCAACGCGGAAATTGATGCTGAAAACAGGAAAGTTTCTTTCACCTCTCCCGGAGTCCAATTCGAATCCGTGGATTGTTTCATGGATGATAGCATCTATGCAGTTTTCCTTTACGATAATAAACACCGCTGCCTTGTCAAAGAACTGGGTAAACGGGGTGAAACGCTGAACACAACCGTGGATTTTCCCCGAGATGCCACTGCCGAGGAACTCATTATTTACGTTTTTGCCAAAAATGCTGACGGGAAAGATGTTTCCGACTCGGTATGTTTGCGAAAACCGGAGTAAAAAACACTAAATTGAAAAATATCAATCAAGGGCTTCATACAAACTAAAATTCAAACACAACCGACACCAAACAATTTCGCAAAGGCATCGGATAATACTTGGTCGATTCATAATAGGTATCAAAAAGATTATCTATTCGAATTTGCGGAGAAACTCGGATATTTCCAATATCGAAAGAAGAACCTACAAGTAAATTATGAACAGTGTACGCTGGTGTACTGTACGATTCATCTGTGGTTAAAAATCTTTTGTCAAAGTAAGAGATTTGATATGCAAAGAAATGTTTTTTGTATTTCACAGAAAGACGAGTATTCCATTTGTATTTAGGGACATAAGGAATCTGTCGCATATAGGAATTGTCATCTTTATGATTTTTCTTACGCGTTTTAGACACGGACACCGTGTAATTCGTTGTAATACTCAGGTTAAAATCTTTTGTCTTGTATTCTCCTCGCATGAAAACCTCACACCCATATGAAAGTACATCCCGCATGTTCTGAGGTGTCCAGAACCATTGTTTCCCATCCTCAGGCAGCCAAACAATCCAATCGTCAATAGTCATCAAGTAGGAAGACACCACTGTATTTAAATGAAAACCATGTCCCAAGCGAGGAGTGTAGGTAAAAGTAATATCATAAGAATAGCCCTTTTCCGGTTTCAATCCAGGGTTTCCTCCCGGCCTCCAGTATAGATCGTTCATGCTAGGGAAGCGGTAATTATATGACACATTTCCGCGGATCGTCAAAATGTCTTGATGAATTTGAGAAAGAAATCCCATAGAATAAGTAGATACATTTTTCCCGTCATTCCATTCCGTCATAAATTGCCCGTTAATCAATAACCACGGGAATACGCTCCAACGAGCATTGGCTTGCCATGAAAGCACTTCTCGATTTTTTATGGAAGGACTTGCAACCGTCGGGATTTCATAATAGGCAGAATCAAGCCCATCAATATAATATTTTGAAGAATCGATTTCCATATAACTTTCCGCGTTAATCCGGTCGTATGTATAAGTTAACGTAGTATTCAAATGCAGTCCGGATAATGGATTGCAATGATAATCCCCGCTAATTGTATATGTTTCAGATTTATTCGTATTGCCTTCAGGTGGAAATACTCCATTTTTGCTATCGTTCCATTTATCATAGCGTAATCGATAGTATAAATAAGCGGCTTTTGCAAAAAATTGATGTTTCCCCTTAATGTAGTCTGCTCCCACGTATCCTCTCAAATTTGTTTCTTTTTGTTGTTCATGGCTTAATACATTAACCGTGAGAGGCTGAGGGAGTTTCCTTTTCCCCCATTGAAGCCAACCTATCGTTGATAATGTCAAATCTGGTAATAATTTGAAATAAACCTCCTGCATTACACCAAACTGATCGTATTGAGCTTCTTTTCTCTGTTCCCGAAAAGGTTTTGTCGGAACCAGTATTTTATTAAGATACGTGTAATTATTGTCAGAATGTTGATGATAAAATCGAGTTTGATAGGAACTTTTAGTTTTCCCGATCAAAAGATTTCCCCCAGCTGTATACGTATTATATGAACCGTATTCACCGAAGATTTTATATTTGTTCTTTTTATTCCATCCGGGTTGATTAAACAAATTGACACTTCCCCCGATCGCCCCGGTTCCACTTTTCACGTGTCCGCTACCATGTATGAGATCCACGTTATCGATAAAAAATACAGGAATTTGTGAAAAATCAAATGTTCCGGCCATAGGAGGCGTAATATTAATTCCATTCCAGTTAACTCTAGTTTGGGATGGACTACTTCCTCGGAAAGAAGCAGTAGCAAGAGCCCCTTGTCCTAAACTTTTAATATAGATAGCCGAATTGTCGGATAACAATTCTGCCAATGATCTTGACTTATTAGCCTGCATGACTTCCACAGAAATGCGACTTACACGAGAACCGGCATTTGCATCTTGTGCATTATATGCTCTGTTTTCGATCACGTCAACCGTATCAATTACACCACGCATGGCAATACTATCTCGTTTTTGTGCAAATGTGACCACGGGGAGAAACAGTATATAGATCACGAAAAGATTAAGCATTTTCATAAACAGGAAAAGTAAGATTTATTTTAAACAATAGAGTTCTTAAAAGAAAAGTAACTGTCCGATCGATCAAAATCAGACAGTTTTCTTTCAAAATATTTATAGTAAAAGTATTTCTAAGCAAACTTGATTGAGGGATCCCCACTTTTATTTACCGGGGGAACCAAATCATTCGCGGTTTTATACCCACCTGAATAGCAGAAATTGTTTCATTGGCTGGGAATTGACGCACGAAACCAGCAATAGTTCCATTGGCATCACAAAGATAGACTTCACCTTCCGGAGAAATTCCCATTCCATTTAATCTTGCTTCCACACCTGGAGTTTCCCGATACAGTTTATAGCTATTATCGTTAACATCTAAAGCAAATATGGCTAACCGATCTCGTCCGGCAGAAATGCGTGCACAAGCCTGCAATGTAAAATAAATGGTTCCCTTATCAAGAGACAGATAAGATTTATTATACGTGGCTCCCATAGGTACACCTAATTCCAATTCTTCGTCCCCACGTTTAAAAAATGGTATTTCAACAGAATCAACTTTCTGTGTTTCCGGATCTATTTTGATCCAATATGCACAGTTCCGGCTTTCTGCATTCTTTCCAGTGGAGAATATCCACAATTTATTGTTTTTATCTACATGCATTTTACAAGTCTTGACACTTTTACTTATACTTACCGGAATGACACTTTGAGGGTTTCCTGTAATATTATCTATATCAAATACTGCAATCCCCGAAGCATCAAGATGAGTCCCGAAAAGTTTATTATTAACGATCGCGATCTCCTCCATACCCCATTCTTCCGCAAGAGTTATGTGCTCAACGACAGTATTTGTAACTGTATTGATTTTAGTAAGTTGATGAATAGAGTCTGCCACGATCGCTTCCGATTCACTAATTGGGATAATATCCCGAGGCATGCCTATTTTTTCATAATCAATCGTTTTCAATACAACAAAGGTTGTCGGGTCTAGGATCTCTATTCTAGCGGGAGCACTTGCCGTGAGAAAATATTTATCATCGATTGAATTAATAGCATAAGGAGAGCCTTGCAATATTTTTTCATTGGCTTTTTCGTAAGCATTCACTTCTATCGTTCCATCTCCATAAATGACAGACAAGCCTCCCTCTCCATTTACTCCTTCATTCACAACAAGCATTTGTACGTCCCTAGGAGGGGTAATCTCCCCCTTGTCATCATCATTACAAGCTGATAATAAAATGGTACAGAGTACCCCTAAATATAATATTTTTTTCATAATCCAATTCTATTTAAATCAATGACGCATTTTTAGTCTTACCTATTTAACAGAAGGCGTTTCGTTTTCTGTAAACCAAATCATTCGGGGATAAACACCAACTTTAACAGCTGTTTCCGAACCATTTGCATAGAAATGACGCAAATAGCCTCGCTGTGCCGCATAATCAATTGCATCGCAAACATATACTTCTCCATCCGGAGAAACACCCATTCCATACATATTAGTAACTCCCAAGGTTTTTCTATACAATTTGTAAGCTTTAGTATCAACGTTTAACTCAAAAACAGCAAGCTGATAAGTCCCATTTTCCACGTCAGTACAAGCATTCATACTAAAATAAATAGTACTTTTATCTCCACTGATATCAGATCTATAATAAAGGAAACCACCAGCCATGGGGGAATCAATTTTCAAATTTGGATCACCTTTCTTTAAAAAAGGAATTTCAACAACATCCAAAACCTCTTCTGTATCAGGATCTATACAATTCCAAAACACACAACTTTCTTTTTGAGTATTTGTACCTGTCGTAAGTACCCACAACTTATTATTTTTATCCAAATGCATCTTACTGGTTTTTGCATTATCTTTCACCAACACCGGAATAATACGTTTCCCTGCTTCTGAAATATTATCTATATCAAATACTGCAATTCCTTTACCTGCTGGATTGGCTCCAAAGAGCTTATCACCAATTTTTACAATTTTTTCAACTCCCCAATTCGTCGCAAGAGGTATATATTCAATAACACTATAATCAGATGTATTAACCCGTACCAATTGTCCTTGTATATCAGATACAATAGCTACTGTATCATTAATGGGAGCCATAAAACGAGGCTTTCCTTTTTGCGTGTAAAGTATTGTACCTATAGATTTAAAAGTTTCCGGCTCCACGACTTCAATTTTGCCAGAACCGTTTAACGCAACAAAATATTTCCCATTAATATAAGTAATAGATTGGGCAACATCACCCATAGGCACTCCGTTCGCCCTTTCAAAAGCATTCCAAATAGTAGTTCCATCCTCATATACGACGGAAATATCGGCAGTACCCGTGTTGAATAACCCCTCGTTAACAACGATCATCTTTACTTTATTGACTTCCGGCATCGGAATTTCGCCGCCATTATCGTCATCATCTGTACATGCCGCAAACAATACGGCAAAAAACAACCATAAAAACAAAAGCTTTTTCATCATCTTTTTTACAAATAAACATTAAAAATAAGGATGAAAACTGTGAACAAAAAGTTTTTGAACGTGTGCACCTCGATCTTAAACCAATTGATTCATCGTTTACTCCTCGAAACTTTGAATACTATTACAATTTTGGCAGGTTTTCTGACTTACTTCGCCTTTGAACATCCTTCCCATTTCCATTCGAAACAGTGGATACGAGTCTTGCCAAAGACATTGCTGAAGTTTACAGTAGCGGGCCTGTTCCGGATTCACACCGGATTCCCTTTTCACCACATGATTAAAAATATTATGTGACACCAAAATCATCGCGAAAATATAAAAAATAAACATTATCTAAAATCTTAAGTATATTTTTTCATTAAATCTAAAATTAAGGGATTTAAGATGTCTTAAATAGGGCTAAAAACAGATGAAAAAGACTATTTTCAAGCATCTTTTGAAATTTTGAAAATATATATTATTTTCGTGCCGTCATAGTTCTAGTACAATATTATTGTTGAGGATGAAAAGGGAATCCGGTGTGAATCCGGAACAATATCCGTTGCTGTATTTCCCTCTCTGTTGGAGGATATGGTTTATTGCATTCTTGCCACTGGTTTCAACCGGGAAGGCGCAATAAACGGGATAAGTCAGAAGACCTGCTATGATTTACAAAGATTTACATTCGCGGAGGTCGGATGATTTATCAGAATACCATTATTAACAAGATATGAAACAAATATTATTTACTGTCACTTGTCTTTTAACCCTACTCGGTTGTCAATCGAGGTCTACAATCACTTTTACCAAAAATGTTTACATTCCACAATATGCCAAAGGATTTGACATCATGGGAGCAGATCACACGGAGAGTACGATCGTTCACGTGCGCAATCCATGGAAAGGAGCGGAAGACGTTGAGATGTCTTACTTCATAGCACGCAATGACGAGATTCCTCCACAAGATTTCAAGGGTGTTGTCATTCCCGCGGGAGCGAAGCGGATTGTTTGTATGTCTTCCTCGTACATTGCCATGCTGGATGCCTTCGGGCAAGTGAATCGGGTGGTCGGTGTTTCCGGTATCCACTTCATTACGAATCCTTATATCAATCAACACAAAGATGAGATCAAGGATATGGGAGCCGAGATTAACTACGAACTGCTTGTGGGATTAAACCCGGACTTGGTGCTACTTTACGGTATTGGAGATGCCCAATCTACGGTAACCGATAAATTAAAAGAGCTACATATTCCTTACATGTACGTGGCCGAATACATGGAAGAATCGCCCCTAGGAAAAGCAGAATGGATGGTTGCCCTTGCGGAATTAACGGATTGCCGAGAAGCCGGGAAACAAGCCTTTCAAGACATTCCTGAACGCTATAATGCCATGAAAGAACTAGCTGCAAACGCAACCCATCGTCCAACCGTTATGCTGAATACACCTTGGCAGGATAGCTGGTTTATGCCTTCCGTTAAAAGCTATATTGCACGATTAATCAGTGATGCCGGAGGGGATTATATCTACAAGAAAAACACCTCTAACGGTGCTGAAGCCATCGGTTTGGAAACAGCTTATGAATTAATCCGCAAAGCAGATGTATGGCTTAATGTTGGTTCCGCCATCTCTTTAGACGAGCTGAAGGCGGTAAATCCGAATTTCAAAGATGCCAAGGCGATACAGACAAATAGCGTGTATAACAACAATTTGCGCCGCACCCCTGGAGGAGGAAATGATTACTGGGAGTCAGGGTCTATCCATCCGGACATCGTGCTTCGAGACTTGATAAAAATCCTGCATCCCGAACTGGTGACAGAAGAATTGTATTATTTCAGACATTTGGAATAATTTGTAAATTCAAGCTTTAGATTAATACCACGTATGCACCGCAACACCATTATATTCACATTGTTAATTCCTTTAGCAGTCATTTTGTTCGTGCTAGATTTATTATCCGGAGATTCAGCCCTTACGGTCGGAGAGGTATGGAATGCATTGACAGGCAACGAGGTTGACGAGATTACCCGAAATATCGTATTGTCGATCCGGTTGGTTAGAACGATTGTAGCACTACTCATCGGTGTGGCTCTATCGATAAGCGGCTTGCAAATGCAAACTGTTTTTCGCAATCCCTTGGCAGATCCTTATCTGTTGGGGGTTAGCTCCGGTTCCGGTTTAGGTGTTGCATTCTTCATTTTGGGTGCACCATTACTCGGTTTAAATCACTCCGTCTTTTGGCAATCCGTGGGAATTGTCGGAGCCGGTTGGGGCGGTGCTATCCTGGTATTACTACTCATAGCCATTATCAGCCGCTACATGAAAAATATATTAGGAGTATTGATCATGGGGGTCATGATCGGTTATATCGCGGGTGCTATTGTACAGATATTACAATACTTAAGTTCAGCCGAGCAACTGAAAATGTTTTTCCTTTGGTCCATGGGTTCCCTGGGACATGTAACGACCATCAAACTGTTTATCATGATACCCGTGGTCTGTATCGGTACCATACTGTCCGTCTATTGCATCAAAGCCTTGAACCTTCTTTTGCTGGGAGACAGTTACGCACAAACGATGGGACTTAACATTCGAAAGGCCCGGACTCTCATTTTTATATCAACCACACTGCTTACGGGAACTGTAACCGCATTTTGTGGTCCCGTGGGTTTCCTGGGGCTTGCCGTTCCTCATGTGGCCCGTATGTTGTTCAACAATGCCGACCACCGGACGTTATTGCCCGGAAGTATATTATTAGGGATCATCGCCATGTTAGCGTGCGACATCGTTGCCAAAACACTTATTTTACCCGTTAATTGCATTACTGCTTTACTAGGCATCCCGGTTATTATTTGGGTGGTATACAAAAACCTTCGTGTAGCATGATACAACTGAAAGATTTAACATTAGGATACGGACAACGCATCTTGCTGGACCGCGTGTCAGCCAAATTGAGTGAAGGAGGTTTAATCGCCTTATTGGGGCGCAATGGCAGTGGAAAGAGCACCTTGTTGCGAGCCATCGCCAGATTAGGAGAGATTGCCTCGGGAGAGGTGTTACTGAACGGGAAAGAGATAAGCAGATTGCGACCGGAGGAGTTGGCAAAAATCATCAGTTTTGTGACTACCGAAAAGATTCGAATCCCGAACTTAAAGTGTCAAGATGTCGTGGCTTTAGGACGGGCTCCCTACACGAACTGGGTCGGACGCTTGGAAGCACGAGATCGAGAAATCGTTGCACAATCGTTGGCATTACTCGATATGTCCACCTACGCCGAACGAACAATGGATCAGATGTCGGACGGGGAGTGCCAGCGAATCATGATCGCCCGGGCTCTCGCTCAAGACACGCCCATTATCCTGCTTGATGAACCCACCTCTTTTCTGGACCTACCGAACCGTTACGAGTTGGGTGTTCTATTGCAGAAGCTGGCACACGAGCAAAATAAATGCATTCTCTTTTCAACTCACGAGCTCGATATCGCTCTCACGCTCTGTGATTCCATTGCTTTAATTGATCGCCCGCATTTGCACTACCTGCCCACGCAACAGATGATCAATAGCGGTCATATCGAACGTCTGTTTCGTAACGAGACCATCACGTTCGATCCGAAAGAATTGCGCATCCGTATCCGGTGAAAGTTCGCTTGACAGCAGGCGTTAAACTTGTCGTTCATTGTCGATAATCATATAAAATTGAGTATCTTTGTTCTATTATTATCCATAAACGAACGCGCATGAGTGAGAAAATT
>ENA-UEQW01000413-UEQW01000413.1-human-gut-metagenome-genome-assembly--contig:-NODE-413-length-40753-cov-4.833342_pt1 | contig 40753 bp, 55 predicted proteins | sample MGYA00242947_ERZ507947 | MGnify/ENA primary metagenome ERZ507947 (study PRJEB26167, sample SAMN06115421) | human gut metagenome | host: Homo sapiens | place: China:Guizhou | collected 2015-03-17... | reverse complement strand
GTTGCTCATTTGCGTAGTTCTATCGTTTCCTTCCAGGGCGACGAGCGCTTCGTGGGAGAGCACGCTGAAACGATGGTAGGTGGTTTGCGGGGTGTATTTAGGCGGTAGCTGCGTTCGAACGCGAAGAACACTCCGTACATGCTGAAGAGTCTTCTCGGAAAGAACTACAGCGATCCCGAAGTGCAGGAGGAAATGAAGAAGCTCCCGTTCAAGCTGGTTCAGATGGAGGGAGATCACATCGGCATTCAGGTGAACTACGACGGTGAGGACCGCGTGTTCACCCCCGAGCACATCACAGCTGTTCTCCTGAACCACTGCAACGAGCTGGCGCAGAAGGCGAACAAGACGTCCGGAAAGGCCGACGTGGTGATCTCGGTTCCTCCTTTCTGGAACGACGCTCAGCGTCGCGCCATGTACCAGGCGTCCCAGATTGCGGGCGTGAAGTGTCTGCGTCTGATCAACGAGAACGTGGCTGCGGCGGTGGACTACGGTATTTTCCGCAACATGAAGGGAGAGTTCAGCGACAAGCCCTTCTACGTGCTGTTCGTGGACATGGGATACACCGCGACGCACGCGTCTGTCGCTTGCTTCACCACCGTAGGTTCGCGTGTGCGGGACTGACATGTAGAACAAGGTGAAGATGCTGGCGTGCGCCTACGACCGCCACCTCGGCTCGCGCTGCTGCGACGAGGTGATCGCCGACTACATCGCGAAGGGCTTCATCGCCAAGTATAAGACGGATCCGCGCACGAACCCTCGCTCGATGGCGAAGCTGCTGGCGGCGGCGGAGAAGACGAAGAAGACGCTGTCTCCCGCGGGAGTGGACAAGACGCCGATCTACATCGAGTGTCTCCACGAGGACTACGACTACCAGACGGAGCTGAAGCTGAAGGACTTCCAGGACCTGTGCGAGCAGCAGGGCCTGCCCGCGCGTCTCCAGAGCGTGGCTCTCGCGGCGCTGCAGCAGGCGGGTCTGACCGCGCAGCAGCTGAACGCGTGCGAGATCATCGGCGGAGGCATGCGTGTGCCGCAGATGAAGAAGGCGCTGGCGACGGCGCTGGGCTTCGACCTCGCCGCGTTGAACGTAAGTGTTGTGGAGCGATGTGACGTGTAGCACGGTCTGTCCACCACGCTGAACATGGACGAGACGGTGGCGCGTGGCTGCGCGCTGCAGTGCGCCATCCTGTCTCCGCGCATGCGCGTGAAGGCGTACGACATCGTGGACGTGGTGCCCTACGCCATCCGCTGCGTGCAGGAGAAGGAGGGCAAGGAGGAGGCGTTCGACCTGTTCAAGAAGGGTGACGAGTTCCCTTCGTACCGCCGCATCACCTTCCACACCACGGAGCCCATCTCTCTGCGCTTGGAGTACACGGAGGAGGCGCTCAAGCAGCTGATGCCGGGCACGCACCCCGTCGTGGCGAAGATGGTGGTGAACATGACGGACGCGGTGAAGAAGGCGGAGAACCCCGCGGTGATGATCAACTTCTGCTACGACGCGCACGGTCTCTGCTACCTGTACAACGCCATGGCGAAGATCCAGCTCCCTCCGGAGCCCGAGAAGCCGAAGGAGGAGCCCAAGGAGCCTGCAAAGGAAGAGAAGAAGGAAGAAAAGGAAGAGAAGAAGGAGGAGGAGAAGAAGGAGATGGACGTGGAGGGAGAGGAGAAGAAGGAGGAGCCCAAGCCCGAGGAGAAGAAGGAGGAGAAGAAGGAAGAGCCCAAGCCGAAGTACCAGACGGAGACGCTTCAGTGCCTGAGCTCGTTCAACGGCCTGACTGCGGAGCAGGTGAAGGAGGCGGACCAGCAGGAGAAGGCGATGCTGAAGAAGGACGAGGAGATTCGCGCGCGCAACCACGCGAAGAACGAGCTGGAGAGCTACATCTACAACATGCGCGACAAGGTGACCGACGTGTACAAGGCGTACGTGCTGGACAACGTGCGCGACGACTTCCTGCAGAAGCTGGAGGCGACGGAGAACTGGCTGTACGACGACGAGGGCTACTTCGCCAAGAGAGAGGCGTTCGAGGCGCGTCTGACGGACCTGCAGACGATCGGCAATCCCATCGTGTGCCGCTACAAGGACAGCCAGGAGCGTCCTGAGGCGGTGTCGCAGCTGACGCAGCGTCTGGAGACGATCGAGCGCATTCTGAGCACGCCGAACGAGAAGTACGACCACATCACGGACGAGGACAAGAAGCCCGTTCGCGAGATGATCGCCGACGCGCAGAGCTGGCTGCAGAAGATGCTGGTGGAGCAGAGCAACCTCGCTCTCACGCAGGACCCCGTGCTGAAGGCGGTGGACATTCTGGACCGCATGAAGAACGTGGACGCGCTGTACAACAAGGTGATGAGCAAGCCCAAGCCCGCTCCCAAGAAGGAGGAGAAGAAGGAAGAGGAGAAGAAGACTGAAGAGAAGAAGGAGGAAGAGAAGGAGAAGAAGACTGAAGAGGAGAAGGAAGAGAAGAAGGAGGAGGAGAAGGATGACAACAAGATGGATGTGGAATAAGAGCTATAGTTATTTATATACGTTAGTTGGTGTGTTTGTCAAACAGAGATATGAAAACAACCTATTGCTTGGCTCCCGAGCGCTTCAACTTCTCCTCCTCAATATCGGCACGAATCATCTTCACCACTACGCATGAGCACAAGAACGCGGCACAACGTTGATCTGTAGGCAAGTCACTCGCCATCTTTGAGACAAACCACTGCACCAGCTGATCCACTTTTCGCAGATCAGAGTGCTGTGTAGTGAAATATTCAATGTGCTGCAAATGAGACGGGAGACGGGCAACTCACGATGTCGTTATCTGTGCAACTCACGCTTACTCCCTTCTTGTGCTCCGCATATTGTACATTGTAGCGAAACTAAAAATGAGCCGGACGGAGAGCACTCAAACTAGTTCGGGATTGTGAAGGAATAACTCCATGGCGTTCACCTTGAACTCGACCCAGTTGTGGTACTTCATCTTCTGCTAATCCGAATGCGGAGGGAATGACCAGATGGCAAGAAATCGCGTTGAAAATGAATGACTGAAATCGGGGCTGTTTCCTCCACCCAAGCGAGCCCTATTTCTGCCATTCTCCCTTGTCGCCGATTTGCCATTATTCGTGACCTTAATGGGTCATCGCGAGCTGTAGCAACAGAGTGGGTGGAGTAAGAGAGTAGAACGCCCAGAGAAGCTTGTCTATCTCACAAGGCCGCACTTCTCGATGTTTTCTGCCATATCGATGTGGTCGACGAGATCCAATCGGAGAATAGCATCGTTATAGATCTATTCGACGACGTGTACGCCATCGATGCACTGTTTGAGTACGGTTGGATTCGGGGGATGACAAGCAGGATCGTGAAGCTGAACACGAAGGAGCATAAGGGGAACGAGTTGTATTTCCCACAAATATGCACCGATGTGTTTACGTGTCTTCCGGATCGTTTTGTTGACGATATTTGCTCGAACGACTATCTGATGGACTCCTTCTTTTCGATTCCCACGGTTCTGTTGGATTCAAGGTAGGCTGTGGGGCGTTCTCTGCGAGCGTAGAATGGCGAGCTGCTTTTGCCAAATGATTGAACGCTTCGTTTCTTCTGTTCCAGACCTCTTGTATTCTTACCTTCAAATGCATGCAAACAAGATAATTGATTTGCTCCTGAACCGAATTGCGCTTTCTAGTTATTTAAGCTCTTTGCGATATCTCCTCGATGTACCAATCTACGGTGAGCGCTGCAGGGGTGTGTGACCGCTAGATGACGCGTGTTGGTGGGGCGACTCCAAGCCCTTCATGGAGAGAATCCTGACCCTTTTGGAAGACAAACATTCTTCCTTCAACATCAAAGAGCTCCTTCTCTCCATCATCCAACGAGCGACCGTCTACAAGTTCCGCTGTTCCCGCCACCTCACGCGTAGCAAAGAAGAACCGCGGAAGTCCTCCTACTGGCTTCTGCAGGAACTCATGAGTAAGTCGAGCATACAACACTTGTTTATTATGCTCCAACGTCACTTGGACTGTGTTGTGAACTATTACCAAAATGCCCTCGATAATTGCCAGTGTGTCCTGGACGGTGCGTTCTCTCTCGCCGCCTCATCCCTAGACGCGGTGCTCATCAACCAGTTCACCAGCAGTAGTTTTGAAATCTCGAATAACTGCTTTCTTCTGCTCTCGCGACTCTTTATCAAGTACACGCCTTGTCGCCTCCTCCGTCTTCGCTCACGCGTAGTCACCTCAGGACGAGGCGGGTACAACTCATGCTTCAACGCCAAGCCCATCCCTATTCAGGAGATGGTTCGCATGGGCGGCATTCAAAACAAGGAGTGGATGCAGGTTCTGGTAACGCAGTGCAGACAGCACATCTGCTCGCTCTTCAACACCATGCAACGTGTTGTGATTGTTGGCGCTGGCGTGTGGTGTGACGGCTAGTCCCATTCCCAGCTCGTCGAGAAGCAGAAACAGCACACTCCTGACAGTGTGCTGCGCATGGCACCCAAGCCAGTGATCGGGTTTTGTGAGTTTTTCTACCATTACATACACGATCAAAACGACACCAAAACGCTGCTGCATTTGCTCCAACACGTGAGTGAGGCGCGTGTGACTGACGCGTAGCACTACATCGATTCCGTGATATGGGTCATGGAGGTGTTCCCGACGGTGACGAACATCCACATCAACATCGTCGATATTCTCATCACGCTGGTGTACTCGAAGGACGCGAGAGTCTGGCGAGGTGGGTCTGCCGCGTGCGGGTCACGTGTAGCGCTGTTCAAAGACACCTGGCTCTTGCAAGTCATTTACGAGGCGATTTCCAATGTTGGGTTGGTGTTCTCGTCTCACTCACAGCCCTCGATCTCGCCCTTGAAGTCCCAGCTGTGCATTTTCCTCCAAGCAGTCGCTGCTTGTTGCAAGTCGTCGGCCGCGCCGCCCTCGCCCGCTGTCGCGTCCGCGCCCAGTGTGCGCGCGGCGTCGGAGCGTCCTCGCCCGTCGGTCATCACGCCAGTTCTGAATATTGGAAATGGAGAGGTGGTGAACGAGCCGTTTGACGGAGCGAAGACGGCGGTCCCCGCAGCGCAGGAGGACTCGCTGCTGACCATTCTGCAGTCGTGCGAGTTCTTCCTGAAGATCCTGTCCGTCGTCGACATCTTTCACATTTACGAGCCGCTGGTTCGCTCCACTGTGGGCTCGCTGGGCTGTGGTTACGCGTAGGATGTCGAACCGCGGAGACTCGCTTCCAAACCCCGGAGAAAGAAAGAAGGACACGCGGATCGAAAGGCTGACGGGTTCAGAATCCCCACTTGTTGAAACTGTGCTGTGTTTATGTATTCAGTATCCCCTCCAGTTTGAGGAGGTACTTCGTGCGGTGTTCGTGTTTGTTCAGGAAACAGCCCTCAACTCTTCTTCACGAACTGGCGGAGGAACGAGCCGTCCGCGCTCTGAAAGCCCAAGCCCCCGCGATTCGAGCTCGCGTTCCCCACCACGTCCACGTCATCCAAGTCGTGCTTCCGTAGCCACCCGTCCTTCGCCAGAAGCATTTCGCCAATGGACGGAGCGGCGGGCACTGGTGGCGCAGGCGGCGCAGGAGGCATGGCGGGAGGCGCGGGCATGGGCGGCATGGGCGGCGGAGGAATGGAGGCGTAGCCGGGAATGACCGTCGTATTGTCGCGCGACGCACCACTCGATATCCACCCGTTTTGGGCGGTGGGCACGACGGCGGGCTGCTGGATCACGGGGCGATGCGGCGACACGAAGGCGGTGGAGCCGACGGTTCTTCGCCGCTCCTCGGCGCGGTTGCGATAGTCGGTCTGGTCACCGTGGTACTTCCTCCACTGCTTCAACGACCGCTAGACGTGAGCGAGGAGACACGAGACAACCTGGTGGTACTTGGATTGTTGGAGGTGGCGCTGAATCTGACTCTCGTCCTTGAAGCGTCTTCGGCAAATCTAGCGGTGACTTCGGGCTATTCTGGCAGTACGTAGCAGACGGGACAGTGGTGATGGCGACTCACTCCCGTGATGCACTCGATCTGGCTCTCATCCGCTCACAGCCACTCCTACCTCAGCCAGCGACGGCACACGCACTCGCTTCACCACCTCTCGCTTCCGCGTCGCCTTCTCCTTCGGCTTGATCACCACGTCCACCATCTGACCCGGGAGCAAGCTTGGCGTTTCGTTCGCAGGCGCTGCCGATTCTGTTTGCGCGTCCGATCCACCGTTTTCCTTGATGATTTCGGTCAGCTCCGGCTTCAGTTTGATCTCGAACAGCGACTTGGTGGGTTTCGCGGGCTGCGGGAGAGAGAAGGCGATGGGTGTTGGGATCAGCGGATTGGAGACGGGCGTGGCGACGAGCGGGTTGGAGGGGGGCTCCACCTCTCGGGGCAAGTCGTCCTTCTCGACAACTTGGGGTGGTTGGGGCGTGTAGGGAATAAGCTGATGGTCCCTCATTAGGTAATACTTGAAGGTGACGCTGTCAAGATACTAATGAATCACTGAAACGGGACAGAAGCACCATGTTGCGTGATTGGCAATAGTAGAAGTGCGAGGCCGCTTCGTAGAAATAACCTGAGAGCGGGTCGAACACATAACTGAAAGTGACTTAACGAATCCACGCTCACTTGACCATATCGGTTTTGAAGTTCGACGGGAAGGGGCGTCCGTCGCTCATTTTGATTCCGTCCATGAGGTTGGGCATCACGAGCGAGTTCATCACCATGGGATAGCTGGGCTGAAACAGAGCTGGCGTCAGAGACGGAGGCATTGGAGCGGTGTATGTGGGAACTGAGTTGTGGGCTTCTCGAATGCACTGCGGATTCGCGTAGCCGATGTGGACTTGGATGCCACGCACGGTGATGTCGCTGGCGAAGGAGAGAACATGAATGGATGATTCCACGCGATCGAACTCGACAACGCCATAACCACGTGAGAGACCACTGTAGCTGTCACGGAACACGTATGCACGTTTTGCTGGAGCGTACATGTTGAATGCCGCAATGATCTACCGTCCTCACTCCATTCATGCAAATTACGTCCGTCTCCGAGGTGGTGAGTCCAAGTCCGCGAATTAGAATGGACAAGCAGGGAGTCTGCGAGAATTCAAACAGAGCGCGATCCGGATCGATGCAGTTCTCTGTCCGAGGCGCGTGACACTGGACGCACTTCTGTCTCCTTCCCGCGTTCAGTGTTTTGCACTAGCCGTCACACAGAAGGAGGATTCCCACTTGCTCACACACCCAGTCGATTTTCTTGTCATATCGTGGATCCGTTGCTGTAGTTGCATATTCCAGAAGACATATTTGACCGCAGAGCACTAGGGGTCTGTCATTACCCATTCCCGAGCTCGCTGCTACGGATGACTCAAGGCACACGGCGGTGAACGGTATTTGGTTAGAATGTTTGTGGCGTCCACAATCGAGGGAAACGAGAGGAAGGCGAAACCGCGAGGCCTTTTGGTGTCCTATCATGTACACATACATCAAGGAGTACTTTGTCGGTAATGAGGCGCACCACCTTCAAGCGGTCGTTCATCATCTCTTCCCACAGCTACAGGAAAGAAACATCGATTCGACTACCATCGCTTCGGTCACTTCCATCGCCAAGTTCTTCACACACAGCGCATTCGTTGGATTCTGCTGATGGACGGAGGATACTGACTCTTTATCTATTCCTTATTCCTTTTATTAACTCAATACATCGATTCGAATAGTCGTTTCCGGCAACCGAGCCGTCCTTCGCGTAATCGTTCGTTTCTTGCGGGATCTGTCTTGCATTGGCTTCACGCATGAACTCTTCCTTTCTAGCCGTCAATCAGTGGGAAAGCACGCACGAATAGCCAGGAATGACGGGAGGCTTTGCATTCGCGTTCCATCCGCGCCGATTCCCAGACCAATCTCCGTAGCCTTGCATTTTGCACCGACAGAGAGAAGTGGATCAATCGGATTGTCTCTTATGGCATTCCCACAATTCCATTTGTGGAATACGAATATCATTTCATGGATTGGAATAGTAATAGAGGTGTCATATCGAACTTCTTTTTGCGTTCGCTGCAGGTGTGGAGTGTGAGGCGTAGGTTCGTGTCTGGCTTCCTTCGAATCGCTCGATTCCGGCGTGATCGAAGCGTTTATCAACGAAAAGGAGACGCAGGACAGACTCGTATCCTTCGTTTCGGGAGAAGTGAAGGATATTGTGATCCAACTCCATCCCGATAATGAAAGTGCCATTTGGGTCGATGTGTGATACGTAGTTCGCGAAGGAGTCAAGCCGTTGAGCATTCTCGACATCTCGGAGCTGTCTCTCCCAATCAACCAGTGCACTCTCTACTTCAACCGATCGGGAGGGTGCATGACGATGGACACACGCCTGGGATCGCAAATCACAGTTCTCTCCCTCACGGATCGCGACATTGCCGATTACGTGAGCGAAAAGTGATAACCTCTATCCCCTATCATGCGTAGTGGATTACAGATGAACGAGGAGTATGAGAACCAGGGCGTGAATCCCGTCGCCATCGTTCGCTCCTGCCTGCACAACACACTCAACCCTCTGCTGAACACGTTCAGACGGAGCGAGAAAGAGGACAGCGGGGAATCGTCCCTCCTCAAGCGCGTCGCCGACCTGGACATGGCTCTCGTGCACTACGAGCAGAACCTCGACATCCCCGACGTCCATCTGAACTTCCCTCCGTTCCTCGTGGAGGCGGGCAACAAATGCCGCGCAGCGGGACGCCTTCTGAGCTCCTCCGAGCTGGGCTGGAGCGAGAAGCCGTCGTCGGACATGCTGAACCAGCTGATGCGCCTGAAGGGGCAGTGGATGCGCGACATCCACAAGCTGACGGAGCACACGCGCGAGCTGAAGCGCGGCACGACGCTGCAGGAGATCAACTACTGGAGCGTGCTGCGCGGCGCGCTGGAGAAGGTGAACGAGGCGCTGCAGTCGTACGAGGTGCAGGTGCTCTTCTCCGTGCTGAAGAGCAGCAACATGATCGTGTCCGCCGGGTCCTTCGAGATCACCACGGGCATGAAGGCGAAGCTGGAGGACGTGGTGGGCAACGTGGAGCTTCTGAGCGGGATCCCGATGAACTCGCTCCTCGCGAGCAGCGACTTCGCGACGGTGCGGACGATCGTGGAGCAGATCTTCACGCAGCTGAAGAAGGTGAAGAACGCTCGCGGGTACTCCATCTCGCGCACGGTGGACCTGGTGAACTCCATCAACAAGGACGTGTTCAATCAGTGCATGGCGGTGCTGTCCAGCCAGCGCGTGTTCAACCTGACCTACTCCCACTTCTCCTCGATGATGAACGACGCGGCGAGCGTGTTCAAGACGTGGGAGGACGAGACGGTGTCGTTCTGGCAGTTTCTGAGGGAGCTGGGCACGCGGCGCAACGACAAGGCGAGTCTGAAGTTCCAGAACACGCTGGTGCCGCTGGAGGAGCGCCTCAAGGTGATTCAGGCGTTCCGCGACATGCACGAGCGCTTCGTGACCATCCTCCAGCAGGTGCTCTCGACGCAGGAGCAGGACCGCGACCTCGTCCACCAGGTGATGAGCGCGTACGAGCGCTTCCGTCCGTACAACGTGAGCGACTTGAGCGAGAGCGCTCTGAACGAGTGGGAGCTGCTGATGAAGGAGTACAACGCGACGCTGGACCAGGTGGACCAGAGCCTCGTCGACACGCTGCGCACGCGGCTGGAGAACGCGCGCTCCACGGAGCAGATGTTCGACGTGTTCAGTCGCTACAACGCGCTCTTCTTCCGTCCGCGCATTCAGGGTGGGTGTGTGGGCGTGGTATGAGGCGTAGCGGCAATTCAGCAGTACCAGTCCGGACTGCTCGAGCACATTCGGAAGGACATCGAGGCGCTGGGCGACTCCATCCAGGGCGTGCTGTACCCCGAGTCGGAGGCGTGTCGGTTCCTCACCCTGCACGACATCCCCGAACTGGGCGGCTCCGTGATGTGGGCGAAGCAGATCGAGAACAAGCTGGACGAGCACCTGAAGCGCATCGAGGTGCTGCTGGGCAGCGACTGGGAGCGGCACCAGGAGGGAAGGAAGCTGAAGGTGCGAGGTGGTTGGGTGCGTGACGCGTAGCAACTCACTGACGTGCTTCGCAACCGCATCGACTACAACGGGCAGGTGAACCGGTGGACGGAAGCGATGAAGGCGAAGATCGCGGAGCAGCCCCTCAACGCCCCCATCTTTTCGATTCGCCACAACCCCGCGTCGGGGTACTCCATCACCGTCGTCTCCTCTCGGGGATGTAACGCGTAGGTGAACTGCGACGAGTCGTTCCTCTCGCTCTTCAAGGAGATCCGCACGCTCAACTGGCTGGGCATCCGTCCGCCGGTGGCGGTGCGCGTGGCTGGCGAGCTCACTCGCGCGTGCTACTCGCGCGTGGTGACGCTGCGCAGCGCGCTGTCCACGTACGTGCGCATCGTGCAGCAGACGGACCGGCAGGTGCTGGAGCTGGCGGCGGAGTACCACCAGGCGGTGCGCGAGCTGCTACGGAAGGGCGTCACGGAGAAGCTGACGTGGCAGTACACGAAGCTGAAGGAGTGAGCGAGCGCGGAGGCGCTGAGCCGTAGATACACGATCCAGTTTTCCCAGGCCGTGTACTCGCTGCAGGAGAAGGTGAACGAGATCGCGTCTCAGGTGGCGGCGGTGAACAAGCTGAAGCTGGAGCTGTCGCGCTGCCCGTACACGCGCGAGAGCCTCCTGTCGCTGCTGCAGCAGCTCCAGAGCGCCGTCGACGTGCTGAGCAACCTGCACTGCTACAACATCGAGGCGTTCATCCAGACGCTGGACCAGGAGATCATGGAGCTGCTGACTGAGCGAGCGAACCGCGGCCTGAGCGCGTGGCTGGTGGCGTTCCGCCGCCGCGTGCGCGAGGAGACGGCGGACATGATGCAGGAAGAGGAGGCGATCGCGGAGGAGCGCGAGAGCGTGGCGGAGCCCGCCGTGTACGACAGCGTCCTCCGACTGAACTGTCTGCACCTCATCCGCGTGGCGAACCGCAACCTCGTGGTGAACCCGCCCGTGGCGGAGAGCAAGAAGAAGTGGCTGGACAGTCTGCTGGACGTGGTGAGCATGGTGGCGACGCTGCCTCGTCTGAAGGGCCTCTCCGACGTGTTCGCGTCGCGCGAGGCGGCGCCCGACTCCACGTACAGCGAGATCGTGGGCCGTGTGCAGCAGCCGCTGCTGCTCGAGGGCGTGGACGCGATCGAGCGCCTGATGCGGGACGTGAACGCCTTCGTCGCCACGTGGCTGCGCAACCAGGCGGTGTGGCGCCTGAACCCGAAGGAGATCAGCGAGAAGCTGGGCAGCAACGTGACGCTGTGGCAACAGCTGCTGACGGGGCTGGTGAAGGCGAAGAGCGAGCTGGACACGGAGAACACGGAGAAAACGATCGGCTGCGTGCACATGAACCTGGAGCAGATCCAGTCGTCCATGTCGCTGCGGTACGACTCGCTGCACAAGGACCTGCTGACGGCCTTCAGCAACCTCGTGTTCGCGCAGACGCAACAGTTCATCAAGCAGCTGGGCGAGTCGCGCACGACGCTGGAGCACTACTCGATCAACGCCTCCACGCACGAGGCGATCAGCCTGATTCTGGCGACGCGCGAGATCACGCACAACCTGCCGCTGTGGAAGGCGCAGCGCGACTCGCTCCTCGCGTGTCAGGGCCTGCTGGAGCAGCAGGCGTTCTCGTTCCCGAGCGAGTGGGTGTACAGTCAGCAGATCGAGAACGACTGGTCGTGTCTGGAGCAGATCGTGAACCGGCGCCAGGAGGCGATCAAGGCGTCGCAGGAGCAGCTGAAGAAGAACGTCCTCGCCGAGGACAGCAAGCTGAAGAGCGCGATCAGCGAGGTGCTGCAGCAGTGGGACGAGCAGAAGCCGCTCGAGGGCAGCATCGAGGTGGACGAGGCGCTGCGCGTGCTGGGCCAGTTCAAGGAGCGCATCGAGACGGTGAACGAGAAGTGGGTGCGCATGAACAAGGGCAGGGACGCGCTGGGGCTGGACGTGCACCTGGACAACCCGATGGACCTGATCCGCACGGAGCTGAACGGTCTGCAGGAGGCGTGGGAGAGCGTGAGACCGTTCTGGAGTCGCGTGAAGACGCTGGGCGACACCATGTGGTCGGTGTTCGTGCCGAAGGCGGTGAACCAGGAGCTGTCGGTGATCGAGTGCGACCTGGAGACCGTGCCGTCGCGCGTGAAGCAGTACGCGTGCTTCACGACGCTGCAGAGCGACATCCGCAGCCGCAAGAAGGACTTCAAGCTGCTGCAGGAGCTGAAGAACTCCTCGCTGAAGGAGCGTCACTGGAGCGCCGTGCTGAGCGCGCTGGACATCCACTGCGCCTTCGAGTTCTTGCGCGTGCGCGACTTCTGGACGCCGGCGTTCCGCGCGAAGGAGGCGAAGATCAGCGAGATTCTGACGGTGGCGCAGGGCGAGCTGGCGATCGAGGAGTTCCTGAAGCAGATCCGCGAGTTCTGGGGCTCGTACGCACTGGACCTGGTGTCGTTCAAGCAGCGCTGCAAGCTGATCCGCGGGTGGGAGGAGCTGTTCCAGAAGCTGGACGAGCACATCTCCGCGCTGGGGAGCATGAAGCAGTCGCCGTACTACAAGGTGTTCGCGGAGGAGGCGGAGAACTGGGAGGACAAGCTGACGCGCATGCGCGTGCTGTTCGACACGTGGATCGACGTGCAGCGGCGGTGGGTGTACCTGGAGGGCATCTTCATGAGCGGCGCGGACATCATCCAGCAGCTGCCGCAGGACTACAACCGCTTCAAGACGATCGACGCGGACTTCGTGAATACGATGCGGAGGGTGTCGGTGCAGCCGCGCGTGCTGGACGTGTTCAACACGGCAAACATCCAGCGCACGCTGGAGCGCCTCTCGCAGCAGCTGTCGAAGATCCAGAAGGCGCTGGGCGAGTTCCTGGAGCGACAGCGACAGCTGTTCTCGCGGTTCTACTTCGTGGGCGACGAGGACCTGCTGGAGATCATCGGCAACAGCAACGACCCGATGAAGGTGCAGCGCCACCTGAACAAGATGTTCGCGGGCATCAACGCGATCGAGTACGCGCCGCTGGAGGCGGGCGGCATGGAGCTGCGAGCGATCGTGAGCAAGGAGGGCGAGGTGGTGCCGTTCGTGGAGCCGGTGGTGATCGAGAAGGAGTGCTCCATCGTCACGCAGCTGAAGCGCGTGGAGGAGGCGATGCACCGCACGCTCGCCACGCTGCTGGAGCAGTCGCTGGCGTCGCTGCTGACGGTGCGCGTGGAGTCCGCCTCGTTCATCGAGTGGATCGTGCGGTTCCCCTCGCAGATCATCATTATCAGCTCGCAGATCGTGTGGTGTCGCCGCATCGAGGAGGCGCTGGGCTCTCCGCAGAGCGTGCCGCGCCTGCAGGAGACGGTGCGCCACATCGACGCGATGCTGCAGCTGCTGGCTGAGAGCGTGCTGCACCCGCTGCAGGTGGACCAGCGCAAGAAGTACGAGCAGCTCATCACGGAGTTCGTCTACGAGAAGGGCACGACGCAGCGTCTCATCGACGAGGGCGTGACCGACCCGACCGACTTCAACTGGCAGTATCGCCTCCGTGCGTACTACGACGAGAGCGAGCCCGAGCCGCTGAAGCGCCTCACGATCCGCGTGGCGGACAGCTGCTTCGAGTACGGCTACGAGTACCTCGGCGTGTGCGAGCGCCTGGTGCAGACGCCGCTGACGGACCGCTGCTACCTGACGCTGACGCAGGCGCTCGCCATGGGCCTGGGCGGCAACCCGTTCGGTCCCGCGGGCACGGGCAAGACGGAGTCGGTGAAGATGCTGGCGTCGCTGCTGGGCCGCTTCTGCCTGGTGTTCAACTGCGACGAGTCCTTCGACTTCCAGGCGATGGGTCGCATCTTCCGCGGGCTGTGCCAGGTGGGCGCGTGGGGCTGCTTCGACGAGTTCAACCGCCTGGAGGAGCGCATCCTGTCCGCCGTGTCGCAGCAGATCTGGACGATCCAGACGGGCCTGCGCGACCAGAAGCGCGAGATCCGGCTGCTGGACAAGCCGGTGAACCTGCACCCGAACGTGGGCATCTTCGTGACGATGAACCCGGGCTACGCGGGCCGCAGCAACCTGCCGGACAACCTGAAGCAGCTGTTCCGCAGCATCGCGATGATCCAGCCGGACTGGGAGAAGATCGCGCAGGTGATGTTGTTCTCGCAGGGCTTCCAGACGTCGGAGACGCTGGCGGGGAAGCTGGTGCTGCTGTTCTCGCTGTGCCACGACCAGCTGTCGTCGCAGTCGCACTACGACTTCGGACTGCGCGCGCTGAAGAGTGTGGTGACGAGCGCGGGCAACCTGAAGCGGCAGAAGTACGAGAAGAACGAGAAGGAGCTGCTGGGGATGGACGAGGCGCAGCAGGAGGCGTTCGAGCGCGACGTGCTCATTTCGAGCGTGTGCGACACGGTGGTGCCGAAGCTGGTGGCGGAGGACCTGCCGCTGCTGCAGTCGCTCCTGAGCAGCGTGTTCACGGGCGCGACCGTGAAGCAGATCGAGGCGATGCAGCTGCGCGCAATGATCCGCGAGGTCTGCAGCGACCACAAGCTGCGCGCCACCGACGTGTTCGTGGAGAAGGTGCTGCAGCTGTATCTGGTGCAGGAGATCCGCCACGGCATCATGATGGTGGGCCCCTCGGGCAGCGGCAAGTCGAGCGTGATCCACGTGCTGCAGGAGGCGCTGGAGCGCGTGGACGGGCAGCAGGGCGTGATCTACACCATCGACCCCAAGGCGATTAGCAAGGACCAGCTGTTCGGGTACCTGGACACGACGACGAACGAGTGGACGGACGGCATCTTCACGCACATCATCCGGCAGATCTACAACGACGTGCGCGGCGAGTCCTCCAGGCGGCACTGGATCGTGTTCGACGGCGACGTGGACCCGGAGTGGGCGGAGAACCTGAACAGCGTGCTGGACGACAACAAGCTGCTGACGCTGCCCACGGGCGACCGTCTGTCGCTCCCCAAGAACGTGCGCATCCTGTTCGAGGTGGAGAACCTGCGCTACGCCACGCCCGCGTCTGTCTCGCGCTGCGGCACCGTGTGGCTGTCCAAGGAGACGGTCACGACGGTGGACATGCTGCAGCGCGCGCTGCTGTGTCTGCGCTCCGACCCGGTGGTGGGCGACTTCGACAAGACGCAGCTGCTGGCGCTGCAGAACAAGGTGGCGGACATCCTGCTGCCGTACTGCGACGAGCACTGCCTGCTGGACCAGTGCGTGGCGTGGTCGCTGGCGCGCGCGCACATCATGGAGACCACGGCGAGCCAGCTCGTCGGCTCCTTCAACAGCCTGCTGCACCAGCTCGTTCTCGACGTGGTGGAGTACAACATGGAGCACCTGGAGGCGGCGATGCAGGGCGAGCACCTGCTCAACTTCGTCTCCAACCGCCTCGTGGAGGCCGCGCTCTGGAGCTTCGGCGGCTCGCTGGTGGGCAACGACCGTCTGGAGTTCGCTGAGATGATCCGCGCGTCCGCGGGCGTGGTGCTGCCGGCGGCGAACCACTCGCTGCTGGACTACTTCGTGAGCGTGCAGGACGGGCGCTGGCACCTCTGGAACGAGCGCGTGCCGCACATCCAGCTGCAGGAGGAGAGCGTGCTGGACACGTCGGTGGTGGTGCCGACGGTGGACACGATCCGCAACCAGCACATCATGAAGGCATATCTGAACGCGCGCCAGCCCGTGATTCTGTGCGGCCCGCCCGGTTCGGGCAAGACGATGACGCTGACGGACTCGCTGAAGAGCCTGCCCGGGTTCGACGTGGTGTCAGTGAACTTCAGCAGCAAGACGATGCCCTCGCTGGTGATGAAGATCTTCGACCAGTACGGCACCTACCAGAAGACGCCGAACGGGCTGGTGCTGCGTCCCGCGGTTCCGGACAAGTGGCTCATCGTGTTCTGCGACGAGGTGAACCTGCCGGAGCAGGACCAGTACGGCACGCAGCGCGTGATCAGCTTCTTGCGGCAGCTGGTGGAGCACCAGGGCTTCTGGAACACCAAGGAGCACCTCTGGGTGCACATCGAGAACATCCAGTTCGTGGCGGCGTGCAACCCGCCGACCGACCCGGGACGCGTGCCGCTGTCCATGCGCTTCCTGTCGCACGCGCCGGTGCTGTTCGTGGACTACCCCGAGGAGCAGTCGCTGATGCAGATCTACTCGGTGTTCAACCAGATCCTGCTGCAGAGCAAGCCGAGCGTGGCGACGTTGTATCCGCAGCTCACGGAGAGCATGGTGCGCTTCTACGTCCTCAACAAGCAACGCTTCTCGCTGGAGCAGCAGCCGCAGTACGTGTACTCGCCGCGCGAGCTGAGTCGCTGGACGCGCGCGCTGCACGCCGCCTTCGCGGACCGGCGTGACGTCACGCCCGACGAGCTGGTGCGGCTCTCGGCGCACGAGGCGCTGCGCCTGTTCTCGGACCGTCTGGTGACGCACGAGGAGAAGAAGTGGTGCCAGGACCGGCTGGACGAGGTGTTCACGAGCGTGTTCGCCGGACTGAGCCCGTCGGTGCTGGAGAAGCCGATCCTGTACTCGCGGTGGCTGGACGGCAGCTACAGCAGCGTGGACCGCGGCACGCTGCGCAGCTACCTGGAGGGCCGTCTGCGCCAGTTCAACGAGGAGGAGCTGAACGTGCCGCTGGTGCTGTTCGACGACGTGCTGGAGCACGTGGTGCGCATCGACCGCGTGCTGCGGCAGTCGCTGGGCCACCTGCTGCTCGTGGGCGAGAGCGGCGCGGGCAAGACGGTGCTGACGCGCTTCGTGGCGTGGATGAACGCGATGAATGTCTTCCAGATCAAGGTGAACCGCCGCTACAACCTCGACAGCTTCGACGACGACCTGCGTCAGGTGATGAAGCTGGCGGGCGTGAACGGCGAGCAGACGTGCTTCATCTTCGACGAGTCGAACATCCTGAGCACGGGCTTCCTGGAGCGCATGAACGCGCTGCTGGCGAGCGGCGAGGTGCCCGGGCTGTACGAGGGAGACGAGATGATCTCGCTGATGACGGCGTGTCGCGAGACGGCGGCGCAGGAGGGCTCCATCATCGACACGAGCGAGGAGCTGTTCAAGTGGTTCACGTCGCGCGTGCAGCGCAACCTCCACGTGGTGTTCACGATGAACCCGGCGAACGGCGACTTCAGAGACCGCGCCGCCACCTCGCCCGCGCTGTTCAACCGCTGCGTGGTGGACTGGTTCGGTCACTGGGACCGCGACGCGCTGCTGCAGGTGTCCCAGTTCTTCACGCGCTCGCTGGCGCTTGATATGACGGAGTACCACCCGTCCGAGGACGCGCTGCGGCTGATCGGAGCCTCACGTGGCATGGGCGCGCTGGACGCGAGCGATCGCGTGACGCTGCACGACGCGCTGACGGCGGCGATCCTGTCGATCCACCAGGACGTGGTGCACATGGACGAGGAGAAGACGAGCGACACGCTGTGCTACTGCTCGCCGCGCGACTATCTGGACTTCATCAACCACTACCTGTCGCTGTTCCAGCGCAAGCACGAGGAGCTGGAGGACCAGCAGCGGCACCTCCACGTCGGTCTGGGCAAGCTGCACGAGACAGAGGAGCAGGTGCGCGTGCTGCGCGAGCAGGTGTCGCAGAAGCGCGTGGAGCTGGACGCGGCGAACGAGGCGGCGCAGGAGAAGCTGAAGCAGATCGTGGAGAAGAAGGAGCTGGCGACGAAGAACCAGGAGACCTCGATGAAGCTTGCGGAGCAGCTGAAGGTGCAGTACGGCGAGATCGCGGAGAAGAGGGCGCGCGTGAACCACGAGCTGAACCAGGTGGAGCCGCTGCTGCTCGAGGCGAAGAACAGCGTGAAGCAGATCAACAAGGCGCAGCTGAACGAGATGCGCGCCATGATCAAGCCGCCGATCAACGTGCAGCTGACGATCCAGGCGGTGTGCTGCCTGCTCGGCGAGGACTCGAGCTCGTGGAAGGAGATCCAGAAGGCGATTCGAAAGGAGGACTTCATCAGCAGCATCGTGAACTTCCAGACCTCGCGCATCACGCGGAAGAGCGCCGACGAGGTGAAGGCGATTCTGAGCACGCCCGACTTCACGTTCGAGGCGGCGAACCGTTCCTCGAAGGCGTGCGGCCCGCTGTACAAGTGGGTGAAGTCGCAGCTGGAGTACAGCTACATCATCCAGCGCGTGAAGCCGCTGAGCGACGAGATGACGTACCTGACGCAGACCAGCGAGGAGCTGCGCAAGCAGCACGAGGAGTGTCTGTCGACGCTGAACGCGCTGAACGAGGAGATCGAGGGCTACAGTCGCGAGTACGGCGCGCTGACGCAGCGCTGTCAGCAAATCACCGCAGACATCCAGGTGGTGACGCAGAAGTCGATTCGCAGCAGCAACCTGCTGGAGAGTCTGGAGTCGGAGCAGCGTCGCTGGCGCGAGAGCAGCGACGAGTTCGTGAAGGAGGTGGTGTCGATGACGGGCGACTGTCTGCTGGGCGCCTCGTTCATGACGTACGGCGGGTTTTTCGACCAGCACCACCGCTCCATTCTGTTCGAGCAGTGGAAGTCGCTCCTTGGCTCGCTGTGCATCCCGTACAACCCCAACTTCGACGTGACGGGCTACCTGTCCTCCTCGAAGGACCGTCTGGCGTGGCAGAGCTACGGACTGCCCTCCGACGAGCTGTGTCTGCAGAACGCGATCATTCTCAACCGCTACAACCGCTACCCCCTGATCGTGGACCCGAGCGAGCAGGGCACCACTTACCTGATGAACCTGTTCAGCAACAACCTCGTTATCAAGACCTCCTTCCTCGACAAGAACTTCATGCGGCAGCTGGAGAGCGCGCTGCGCTTCGGCAGCATTCTCATCGTCCAGGACGTCGAGAACGCGGACCCGATTCTGAACCCGCTGCTGAACAAGGAGTTCCACAAGGAGGGCGGGCGCACGCTGATCCGTCTGGGCGGTCAGGACATCGACTTCTCGCCGTCGTTCAAGCTGTTCCTGACGACGCGCGACTCCTCGCACCAGTTCCCGCCCGACCTCTGCTCGCGCGTCACCTTCGTGAACTTCACCATGACCGCCTCGTCGCTGCAGGACCAGTGCTTGTCGCTCATCCTCCAGAAGGAGGCGCCGTCGTTGTATCAGAAGCGCAACGATCTGCTGCAGCTGCAGGGCGAGTACCAGGCGCGTCTGCGCGACCTGGAGGAGCAGCTGCTGATCTCGCTGAACTCGCTGCAGGGCAACATTCTGGACAGCGATGCGGTGATGAACAACCTGGAGCAGCTGAAGACGGAGGCGGCGTCCATCTCGCAGGAGATCAACCAGTCAAACGAGATCATGGAATCGATCCGCGAGTCGAGTCGCATCTACCAGCCGCTGTCGCTGGCGTGCTCGCAGATCTACTTCATCCTGGACAGTCTGCACCACATCCTCTCGCTCTATCGCTTCAACCTCCAGTTCTTCATGTCCATGCTCAACTCGATCCTCCTCCTTCCCATGGACGCCACGCTGTCGCCCTCGCAGCGCATGTCGATCCTCCTCCAGGCGCTCTATCGCGTCGTGTACGCGCGAGTGAGTCGCGGGCTGAAGCACCTCGACGCGCGCATCCTCGCGCTGCGGCTGTGCCAGCTGTATGTGCAGGGCACGCCCGACCAGCCCGATCCCGAGGAGTTCCAGCTGCTGCTGAAGGGAACGGGCGTGGCGATGGACGCGACGGCGAGCAAGTTCGTGACCGCCGTGTTCGGCGGGTCGCTGAGCGAGGAGCAGGAGGCGCAGTTGACGCTACACCTGTCGCTCCCGAACACCACCACGCTGAAGAAGGTGCTGCTGCAGAAGTCCGCGTTCTGGTCCACTGAGTTCATGACAGGTTCGCTGGACACGCTGCTCTCCTGCGTGAACGACATCGGCGAGGCGCACTGGTCCCGCGGGAAAACGCTGTGGCGCTGGCTGCTGCTCGTGAAGGAGCTGCGTCCCGAGCTGCTGATCTCGTCCATCGAGTACCTCGTCACGGAGCTGTGCGACGCCGACTTCTTCAAGGGCGAGGCGTACAGTCTGCGCGAGGTCGTCGCCAACGAGTCCTGCGCCAAGATGCCCATCCTGCTGTGTTCGGCGCCCGGCTACGACGCCAGCAAGCGCGTGGAGCAGCTGTACGACGAGCTGCACCTGCCGCTGGAGACGATCGCCATGGGTAACGCGGAGAGCTTCGAGGAGGCGGAGCGGATCATCAAGGTGGCCACACTCCAGGGCTCCGCGGTGCTGCTGCGCAACGTGCACCTCTGCCCCGAGTGGTTGTGCTCGCTGGAGAAGCTCTTCTTCACACTGCAGCCGCACGACAGCTTCCGACTCTTCATGACGAGCGAGATCTCGCCGAAGCTGCCGCCCTCGCTACTGCGCCTCTGCTACACGCTGGTGTTCGAGACGCCCACGGGCATCCGCGCGTCGCTGAAGCACTCGCTGAACGCCATCCCCGAGGAGGTGATGAACACCAAGCCGGTGGAGCGCTGTCGCGTGTACTTCCTGCTGCTCTGGTTCCACGCCGTGGTGGAGGAGCGTCTGCGGTACGTGCCCGTCGGCTGGACGAAGAGCTACGAGTTCAACGAGAGCGACCTCAAGTGCTCGCTGAGCGTGATCGACCGGTGGATCAGCGCCGCCTCGCGCGGCCTGTCCCATATGGACCCCGCGCTGCTCAACTGGAAGGCGATCCGCTGTCTGCTGAGCGAGTCGCTGTACGGTGGGCGCGTGGACAACCCCTTCGACGACCAGCTGCTCCACGCGCTGATCGATCGGCTCTTCGTGCCAGCCAGCTTCGACTCGCGCTTCCCGCTGGTGGCGTACTGCCACACGGACGGCTCGCGCGAGACGGTGCTGACGATCCCCGAGGGCACGTGCAAGGCGGACTTCGAGAAGTGGATCGACACGCTACCCGTGTACAACAGTCCCGTGTGGCTGGGTCTGCCCGCCACGGCGGAGCGTCGTTACCTGTCGCAGCAGGGCAGTTACATTCTGCGCTCCTCGCTGCTGCTTCAGGACCAGATCGACGTGGAGGCGAGTTTGGGCGAGGGCGCCAACCAGGCGAGCGCTTCGGGCTGGATGAAGGACCTCGCCGTGCAGGCGGAGTCGTGGCTGGCGGCGACGATGGTGGAGATCAAGGTGATGCAGGCGACGCCGGAATTGCTCCAGAATCCGGTGTTCCGGTTCCTGTCGCGCGACATTGAGGAGATGAAGGAGCTGCAGCACACTGTTGTGCACGACTTGGAGTGTGTCGTGGGCGTGTGTCGCGGGAAGGTGAAGAGCACTCACGGTGTACGTGAAGTGATGCGCGAGCTGGGCCACGACCAGGTGCCGAGCGCCTGGACGGTTCCGGGCGTGGCGTCCTCGAACGAGAGTGAGTGAGCGTGGTGTGTGTGATCCGTAGTCTGCTCCGTGTGGATCCAGAACTTCATTCTGCGTTGCCAGCACTTCGCGGCGCTGTCCACGCTGACCATCCAGCAGCTCCGCACGTCGGGTGTGTGGCTGGGCGGGCTGCTGCATCCCGAAGCGTTCATCATCGCGATGCGCCAGCTGGTGGCGCAGGAGAACGGCTGGTCGCTGAACGACGTGCAGCTGAACCTGGTTCCCCTGACGACGGAGCAGTTCGAGCGTTGCGGCGAGGTGTTGCAGGAGAGAAAGACCGCGTTCTTGATCCACAGCCTGGTGCTGGAAGGCGCGGACTGGTGCGACGAGGGACTGGTGCCGTCGGACGGCATTCGCTACCCGCTGGACGAGGTGCTGTTCGAGTGGAGTTGCGTGAAGGAGAAGGAGGAGGCGATGATTCAGGTCCCCATCTACTTGAACGAAACGAGAAGCCAGTTGCTGTACGTTGTGGATCTGAAGCACGTGAACACGATTCCTACGGAGATGTGGAGAGAGAGAGCCGTGTCGATCATCTGCTGGAGACAGTCGTAGTGTTTTGGCTGTGTTTGTTCCATGAATGAGACGTTTATGCTATGAAGTCCATTCCTATTGGTCTGTGAAGGCCCTACTCGTTTCATGAAGCAGATTCTTGTTTGAATGGAGAAGAGCGAGTCGTGGGTGGGCATCACCAGTTTGTTAAGAGCAGCGGCGAGCGAGATTCGACCCGGACAGTTCGTTGCGGGTCCCAAATTCAGCTTCGAGGCGTCCATGCGCGCTATTGACATTATGGATCCAAAGATTGATTCGGGTCTCGGCGTAATGTACATCGAACCCATATTCGTTCGAGTCAAGAACGGTATTGTCGTTTTCCATCCCGGTGACGTGTAGGATCGATTCGTTATTCCCCTTCGGACGAAGAACTGGTACACATTGTCGAGGCGCTGCTGTCGTCTCTGTTTTCATGGATGAAGGGCGATTCGCTGAACCACTGCATGCTCCAGAATCTGTTCATCCACACATGCGTGATGGAAGATCTGAAAGAGCGCGTCATGAGGGTGTCCTCCGATTCGGTGAGCGACGAGAATTGTCGCATGTGCGTGTTGTTTTCGTTCGTTTCAACGATCCTTTCGTTGCTGAGCTCCATGCAGTCGTTGATGACGTGCTGCAATGTGTGCGAAGTGGACGAGTTCGACTGGAATAGCGGCTTCACGCTGAATCCCCAAGTGGATAAGGAGAAGATGAAGGAGGTGACCCAAATTGCTAGTATCTATCTTCATAAGGAGAGTGAGCATCATCGCCTCCTCCTCCAGCAACTTGTGTATCTGGAGCGACTGAGGCTGGTGTTCGATGCGTGCGGCGTTAGCAAAACAGAAAGAATCCAATCCATAAAGCAGGCGCTTGCCGATTTCATTGCCGCTCTCACCACACTTGTTTCGATTCCTTCTTCTTATCATTCATAGTCCTCTCAGTACACGAAGGAGCCAGAGATTGCCACGACGGAATTCTTTGACGAGCATTTCGCGCGATTCACCCCAACCACGTTCCCGTCTCGCGTGCCGCCTCGATACCCGTTCGCACAGGTTGGTGACACTTGGTTGGGAGTAAGGACTAGATGTTCAAGGAATTGAAGGAGCAGTCCCAGATCACGCTCGATTTCGTGTCTGTCGTGACATCGAAGATTGATTTGTACGGACTTGTCAGAGAACTGACGGGACTTGCACTGGCCAAGTTGCTGCCCTTCTATCGCAGTATCATCTTCGTTGTTGTTCATTACCCTTCTTACTCTTAGAAGTGCTTCGACACGGTGTACCCGTCTCAGAAGGAAGTGATCGAACTCTTCTGCAAGAGTGCCCATGTGGATGTGGCGATTTTCCGCCAGCCTGCCTTCGCCAACGTCGTCGGTCCGTTTTCTTCTGTGAGTATTCATGCTCATTTATAAACACTAGACGATTACGGGCGTAATCCGATTGCTGCTGAATGCTCCCGGCGGCATTCACCGATATCTGGAAAGCAGGATTTCGGAATTGGCGTCGATGTCGGGAACCGTTTCGCCTTCGATGTTGTGTCAATCCTAGTTAATGGGCGTATTGCGAAACAACAAGGATAGCGATGGAAATCCCTTCTCAGAAGTCGTTGTCCACAAACTCACATACTTTCCCTGCCTTCTATCCATGTACTTGTCCATTTGCTACACGCATTTCGAGCTGCGTCTCGGCATCATCTCCTCCACCGAGCTCCCGGTGACGCTGTGGTTTATCGATATCATGATGATGCAATTCCGTGAAATGGAGCAGAATTACGTGAAATGTCGTTGTGGTGATTCTCTGTGATGCATAGTGCCAGCAAACAACACAAAGACAAAGGCGAAACCCAAGGGCAAGGCGAAATCCAAAGCAGAGCAGACAATGGAGATTACTCCACTTCTCTCGGATTACTGGACCTTCTTCACGAACTACGAGCGTGGCCTTCTCTTCGTCCATTTTCATGCATGAATTGACCTGTAGTTGCTCCAGGGATGCTCCCGACTCCACATCACTCCCAGTCACGAGCTGACCTTTTCAAACATGGATATTCTGTTCCAGCAGCGTGTTATGTCTCCAATGCAGTCGGGCCTGTTCTCTCCCATCGCTTACTGGGATTTCAGGAACATGTTCCAACCTGAGAAGAGCACTGCGTTGGAGCTGGTGAAGAACGGAATCACATATTTGGAGCGATGTCAGGAATCGATATCGGAGATGAAGACCAAGTCATCCGTATCGAGTGAGGTGCTGATGAAGCAGAACTGCACGATGTATCAGCGCGCGTCGCTGACGAACCTGCTCGCCGGAAAGAAGCTCCTCGCTGCTATCGGAACAAAGACGGAAGAGGCGATTCTCTCGAATCCCCCGGTGAAGGTTCAGTTCCAATTCTCACCAGACATGCTCCCCACGATCAAGGTGGTGAATGCTTGATTTCCTGTGTTTGTTTAGAATACCATTCCCATGTCGCTTCCAACGAAGGCAACGATCGTTTCTCGGTGTGGCAAGGCTCGGTGCTTGTCTTTTAACAACGTGCAGACCCCCGCCGTTATGATCCAAACGCGGACGTGTTTCCAGCCCTATTTGACGCTTGGTTTGTAGTAGAGTGCAATTGTTATACAAAGACATGCTCCAGAAGCTCCCTGAGAAGCCGATGTTCTCGATCTCCGCTGGAGACGTGTATCGACTGCGCAATAACTTTGACGTGTAGATACCATGCTGCAAAGACGATGAAGGGGTTAAATGGGGGCTTGAAGGCCTTCACGGCGCTGAACGACTACTACGTGCACCTCCAAATACGTGATGTCGACCAGTTTCCCGTACCCTCATTGGAAATGACTTTACCGTAGGTCCCGAAGGGTTCTGACAAAACAGTGGGCGTCATGACCTCTGAGGGCAATCGCGACATTTCGCTGAAGGAGTACATGGAGTACACGGACGAGTTCGGAGTCGATTCGTACGTGACGCTGAATGACGAAGTGCCGCTGACCATTGGCAAGAGACGGGGCAAGCAGAGCGTGCTACGAAACGAGAAGTGGTTGAAGGAGCAGTTGGAGACGGCGAAGAACAAGGAGGGCATCATCGCCAACATCCAGGTCACAGAGAACCAGCAGCTGCTGCAGGATCAGCTGGACCTCATAAATCAAAACGCGAGCAAGCTGCTGGGCGTCAACGTCTCGGGTCTTCATTTGGGCGAATCGCCGAAGCAGCGCGAAGAACTGCTCACGACCATTTTCGAGGCCATCCCGGAGAACCTCGTCCGCTTCGTGACGGGTCCGAACTCTCCGTCGGAGGTGCTGGACTCGATCCGTCTGGGGGCAGATGTGACGGTGTGTTCCTACCCGTTCCTTCTGGCCGAGAAGGCGTACTGTTCTTGGTGAGAACTGTCTTCGGGAATCACTTGTAGTTACTGGAACGGGAATGGAGGCTGCATTGCGAACAAGACCAAATTGAATCTAATGGACATTGTGTACGAGCACGATCAGACTCCGCTGATGGAGGGATGCTCGTGTTACGCGTGCAAGAAGTTCACAAAGGGTTACGTCCATCACTTGTTCAACTGCCACGAATTACTGGGAATGATCTTGCTGTAGCGATGCACTGTTCAGATGATGCATAGATCGCAACACAATCTCCACCACTTCATGGAGTTCCTGCAGAGCGTCAGAAAGAGCATCGGAGAAGGCACGGTTGATGAATTCGCTCGCTGCTTCGAGGAGCGCTGCGAAGGCAAATCGGTTTCGTTTCGTGTTTTCTAACAAACACAGGAGAAGAAGAAGGAATGAGCCAACCCCACCACTAATCATCATCGCAACACCCGTCGCCCACCTTTCATAAACGGGTTGTTGGAGTTCTCGAAGGCTCCCGGGAGCTTGAATCCCTTCCACTTCAAGTGTTCCACAGCGACGACGTACGGATACTTGAAGCTCTCGCCTTCGCTCACGAACGACGTGATGGCGGGAAGATCTGCGGATGAAACGCCCACGGCATGCGCACCTCTCAGGATCAGCGAGCACTCCTCGTGTCCGTCCACGCCCTTCATGGCAGCGTAACCCAGCTCCACCGTCTTCAGCGCAGGCAGCACTACACTCAACCCACGCACACACCACCCACACTCAAAGCGGAAGTGGAGCGCGTCCGTGTGGCAGTAGTCTCCCACCACCACGTGCTTGAGCGAGGGCAGATCTACACTTCACCGCGCTCCTCTTGCGTACCATAGGCGTCGAACTCGGCGTTGGCGAAGCAGAACGAGTCCTCTCCGATCCTCCCAATGTCCATCGTCTTGAGACGCGGCAAGTCTGTTCGTCACACCCACAACATGCCGTACCCTTGAACGAGCACTCCGCGAAGTCCGCGAACGAGAAGACGCCGATCTCGAAGGACTTCAGCGCAGGACAGTTGGAAATCCCCAGCCGCGCCTTGCGACAGGGGATCTCGTCGCTACGGCTCTTCACCTGCGTGAAGCAGAAGTCCTTTATGACCAGGCGTTTCAGCGACTCCATGCCCACGAACATCACCTTCTTGGTGTAGTAGCCCACGTTGTTCCCGACCACCACGTCCGTCAGCTGGTCGAACCCCGACAGCTTGAGCGTCCGGCACTCGGGAGTGCTGAAACTCCCGTCGTCGAAGGTGAGCGACTCGATGGTGTTCGCCACGTCGCCGAGCGTCATGCTGCCCGAGATCACCGCCACCAGCGAGTCCTCCTCCGCCTTCTGGTGTTTGCCCGTCGTCTTGAGAGCAGAGTGGATGCTTGGGAGCGCCTCCAGCTTCGGCGCGTCTGTTCGTCACTCAATCGTCTCCTCTCTCACCCGTGAGGGCCACTTCTTGCAGCGACTCGAAGGCGCCCTCCAGTTGCAGGAAGTCCAGCTTGGGAATGTCTGCTTGTTAGCTCACGCTTCCACACGCACTCGTGAAGGTGGCGACGCTGACGTTTGCCAGCGCTCTCCGACTCGTCATCCAAATCGCTAACTCGGGCAGATCTACGTCACACGGCTTCACGGTTCGTACCGATCATGGTGAGTTGGTTCGAATTGTTGGGATGTCCCTCGAACACGTGATAGCCCAGCGTTATCGTCTTCAGCGTCTTCAGGTCTATCCATCACACATCCAACACGCCGCCACCCTTCAACACAACGTCGCTGGCGGTCTTGAACGAGTCGTCGCCCACCGTCACGCAGTCCAGCGCGTTCAACGCTACGCCTCACACGCATTCCTTGTGCCCACATTCGAGATGGAAACTGTTCCAGTCCGGGAACGACGCCTCGCCGATCTTCAGCGCCATCAGCGCCGGACAGCCCACGATGTCGAGGAAGCAGTTCCTTCCCGCCGAGGCGGCGCTGTTCTCGCCGATCGCCACGCTGTTGCCGATCTCCACCTGCTCCAACGACGGCATGCAGTTGATGCGCAACTCCTCCAGGTAGCGGAAGCAGTGGTCGCCGAGACGCAGCGTCTGGAGCTGCTCGAAGGGGCTGAGCTTCCACAGCGTCACGGACGCGTCGTTGCACATGCCGTCGCCGACAACGATCTCGCGAATGCCCTCGACGTACGTCGTCAGGTCGTGGATGCTGAGGACGGTCAGCACGCCGTCCACGATGGAGTGCGCGCTGTGCCGCGCCTCCTTCGGCTCGCTTGGATCGCCCCACACCTCCTTCTCCGCGGGGTCTCCTTCAACGGCACCCAATGGCATCTCTGTGGGCAGTCTGTCCCCTGATGTGGTGCTACTCGATGCGATCACTCCCGATGATGTCATGTCATTTGATGCGATCACTCCCGATGATGTCATGTCACTCGACGCGATCACTCCCGATGATGTCATGTCACTCGACGCGATCACGCCCGACGATGCAGTACCACTCGACCCTCTCACGTCCAATGACACAGCACCACTCGACGACCTCACGCCCGACGCAGCGCTGCCTGACGGCGTGACGAAGGTGTTCAAGAGCATGTTGCTGGACTGCGTGGACGCGTCCGTGAACGAGTGGTTGCGAATCCGCCTCGACATCTCCAGAATGACGTCCGACCTTCCTTCCGACGAAATGCGTTGAATCGCGTCCTTCACAAAAGCGTGCTACGCGTGATCCGTGTGCGTAAGCGAACACCTGCATCAGAGCAGACGCGGAGGGACGTTCGTTCACGTCCTTCTTGAGGCACTGCGAAACAAAGCTCACGAAGTCGGAGGACCAGTGGGAGGAGATGAGGGACGGCGGGTCCTCCAGCACGATCTTCTTGAAGATCTAGGGGTGACAGAAAAGGGAGGGATTTACGCTAACTGACTTCATACTCGCGTAGGGGTTCTTGCCCTCTGCCAATTCAATGAGCGAGATGCCCAGAGACCAGACATCCGATTTCAAGCAGGCTTGGTCGTCAAAAACTTCAGGCGCCAAGTACATGAACGTACCGCACGCGCCAGAGCGGATGGAGGCCGACGAATTCAGCTGGTCGGCCAGACCGAAGTCACCAATCTTGATGACGCCCTTTTCGGAAATGAACATGTTGTCCGGCTTGATATCCTACAGTTCAAATGCTCTACTTCAATTACTCTGTGAAAAACGTTCTTGCTATGAAGATAGACGATCCCAAATAGGGAGCAGGCGGCAATGTCACGAATGGTCAACTCATCCAACGAATTACCATTTCGGACGTAGCTGCTAAGCGATCCGCAATGACAATACTCCATCACGAGCTACTGGTCACGACGGCAATTCAAACAAACCCAAACCGTGTCATCCTTCACAAAAACATCTTCATAGCGAACGATAAAGTCCGAGCTGCAGGATTTCAGCACAGAACCCTCCTGATTCTTTTGAACCAGGGACATCGCATCCTTGCACACTTTGATCGCAACAATCCAACTGTCTGCGATTCGCTCTGCAGTGTACACGTTACCAAATGATCTATGGCTCAATGCACCATCCAGCGAGCCACCCTTCGCCTATTTTGTCCTTCAAACGATAGTACTGCTCTGGATTCCTCTTGATTTCCTCCATCGTAAGCTGTCTTTTCCAACACTGAAAGCGTTTCAAAGAAACAATACTCACAACCCCAGCTCATTCTCCTGCTTCGCCAGCTCCAGCAGCATCGCCTCGTCGAAGAACTTCTTCAGACTCACGTCCTCGCTCAAACCCTTTCTGCGGCGCGTCTTCAGCATGAAGTCCCTCGCCAAACTGTAGCCCGACGACGGCTCCAGCGGCAGGATCTTCACGCTCTTGTCCAGCGGGTCGCCGGGCACGATCTCCCAATGGCTGAACACCTACCCATCATCGCCTCATCCGAACACCCACCGTCTGCGGGAACGCCAGACCGCTCGTGCCCACGCGCAGGTCCGTCTCGAAGCCGAAGCTGTCCATGATCGGGATGTAGCCCTTCATCGAGATGAACGGCGTGCCCGCCTTGGGGACGCTCTACACAACACCACACGCCTCGTCCCCTACCTGGCGGATGAAGCCGCGACGACGACTCAGGATCTCCTCGCACGTGCCCACCAGGTCCGGTGGCGCCTGGATCTCGATCTGGTAGAAGGGCTCCATCAGACGCGGACTCGCCAGCAGGAACGAGGAATACGCCACGCGACGCGCTGTCGGGATGATCTGACCCGCGCCACGGTACACCGCCGTGTCCGACAGCGTCGCGTCCAGGATCTTGAACTTCACGTTGCGGATCGGCTCCTCGCACAGCGGGCCCTCGCGACACGCCCAGCGGAAGCCCTGCACCACGCTGTTGCGCACGTCGCCCAGCAGCGCGCCGTCCACCTCCGTCGGCAGCGTGTCGTTCAGCAGCACGTTCGCGCCCTGCGGCTGCGGCCCAAATGCCCAGAAGCTGCGCGCCGCCAGCTTGTCCCACCCGTACTTCTCCTGCAGGAACGCCTGGAAGCGCCGCGGCTCCCAGCGCGCCGACACCACCTCGCTCTCCACGTCGTCCGCCAGACCCTTCTCCATCGGCTCCGCCGTCATGGCGAGGCGGTTCATGCGGTTGGGCGTCTCGGCGAAGCAGAGCAGCGAGGACTTCTCCTGCACCGTCTCGGTGAAGTGCACCATCGGGTTGGACACCTTGATGTCGATGTTGCTGTACACGTGGCGCAGGTCGTACATCGCGCAGTCCAGCTGCAGCTCGCCCGTCCCGTTCAGCGTGTACTCGCCGCTCTCCTCCACCTTCGTGCTCACCAGCGGGTACGTCCGCGTCACCTTGCGCAGCGCCTCCACCATCACCGGCAGCTCGCTCGGCTTGCGCGGCTCGATCGCCAGCTTCATCAGCGCCTGCGTGTTGAACTCCAGCGGCTTGAAGATCGCCGCCTCCGCCGCGTTGCGACCCATCACCGTCGCCGTGCCCTGCACCGCGTTGCCCAGCCCGCGCAGCAGCACCCAGTTTCCCGCGCGCGCCTGCGTCACCTCCAGGTTGTAGCGGCCCTCGCTGATCGCCACGCCCGTCACCGTGCAGTGCACCATGTCCTCCGTGTCCTCGCTCGTGTAGCTACGCCTCATCGCCCCCCATCACCCCAACCTTTCGCCCAGCACGTCCACCTCCATTCCGCTCTTCACCACGCCGCTCAGCACGCGCCCGAACGCCAAGAAGTCGGAGGCGTCGGGCGTGCGGTACATCTTCACCACGTTCACCATCAGCGCGCCCTTGCTGTCGCACGCACACATGCCCTTCCCCGTCTCGCTCGTCACGTCGCCGCTCCACGTGCGACGCACCTTCGCCTCGGCGCCGTCGATGGGCGAGGGCACGTGCTGCAGAAGGGCGTCCACGAAGCCGGCGTGGCTGTGGAAGTATTGCTGCATGACCAGCTTCAGCAGCGGGTTGGCGTCCATCTGCAGCTGCTTCTTCGTCAGCGTGATCTTCAGCTCCGTCAGCACGCGACTCAGGTCCTTCACCTCCGTGCCCAGCACCTGCGCGTACACCTTGTAGCTACGCCTCACACGCCCTCACTCCACCTACATCGGCTCCAGACAGAACTGCACGAAGCTGCGCTGCGCCCGCGCGTCCGCTGGCTTGCTCTCGAAGCGGCGCGTCTGGTAGTTGAAGTAGCAGTTGCCCCAGAGACGCTTGGCGAACTGCGCCACGTCCATCGCCTTGCCGAAGAACTCGCAGTAGTGCTGCGCGTAGCTCTGCAGCGTGAACGACCACTTGTGCAGCGCGCTGCAGAACACCACGTTGTTGTTGACCGGGTTGATGCGCGGCAGCGTCGCGCCCTGCGAGCACGCGTCCAGAATGGTGTTGATCTGCGAGTGACCACGCCCTCACACACACACCTCCTCCAGCATGGCCACGAACTTGTAGTACGCGTCCTGCGGCGGGATCTTCAGCTCCGTGATCAGGCGGTCCATCTTGGTGAACGCCACGATGATCGGCACGCCCTGCGCCACCGCGTGACGGATGCAGCGCTCCGTGTTCAGCATCACGCCCTCGATCACGTCCACGCAGATCACGCATCCGTCCGCCACGCGCAGACTCGCCGTGATCTCGCCCGAGAGCGAGATGTGCCCGGGCGTGTCGAGGAAGTTGATGAGATACGACTTGTCGCGGGAATCGGCGAGAACCAGCGAGATGGGCGTGGAGGTGATGCTGATGCCGCGCTCCTGCTCCGCGATCGTCGTGTCCGTGTAGCGCACCTCCTTCTTCAGGTCCCACGGCTTCTTGTGGGTCGTCTCGATGAACATGTCCATCAGCGCCGTCTTTCCTGCGTGTGATGCGATTCGTGCATACACTACCGTGGTGAATGTTCCCGATCACGGCCACGTTGCGAATGAGACTGGGGTTGTCCATCAGCCCGGCAAGGAACTCTGTGGAATACTACGCCTCACAACTCGCGTTAGCAAAGCACGATTGTCTCCGGAATGCTCTTTTCGAGGACGGAGAAGGTCTGCTTGCGAAGCGGCTTTACCAGCGGCTCCTCAATGTTCTGTGTATCTTCTTCTTGCACCAGCACTTCCGCTCCCTTGAACACCTACACGTTGAAGAGAAAGCGCTTGCGCTACATCCTCCGCGTCGGGATAGTACTGTTTGTCTTCGTATAGCGTCACCGCGTTTTCGTAGGTTCGGATATTTGAATCTTCCGGCTCGGCCTCCGCTTCTGTCATGTGAGACATCCCGCTCCACTCCGTCCTACCCTGATTCTCCTCGTCCATGTTCCAATTCTCCTCCTCCTCATTCTCCTACAGGGTAAAACGGTGGAGGTAGCAAAAACGCCTACACTCACACTTTCTTCCTCCGAGTCCTTCACCTCCGGTCCGATGTAGTTACCAAACTCGTCGTAGAGGTCTTCTTCCATGATGCCTGCGTACTCTATGCGAATTTGATTATCGTCGCAGAACCGCGGTAATCCCATTCCGTCTCTTTTCTACACAAGAAGAAGCGCGAGTCGCGTTTTCTCTATTCCATTCCGAAGCGAAGAGCTGCTAAGACAATCGGCGATGAGCACTTCGTCCGCTGCAGAGTTCTTCCAGACAAAGGGCGCGACTCCACATCCAAATCGTAGTCATCGTGAGCTGTGGGTTTGATAGAATAGATCAGAGATCGCTGTCGTCTGAAGAGAGAACGGACAATCCCTTCCTAAAGAGTGAAGAGCGAGTGAACAGAGTGAGTCGTAGTTGCACACAAGCACTCCAATTCCATAACGAACGTCGTGAAGAACATTCCCGCATACAACCCCTTTACGCGGAAAGTGGCATCCGAACCAAAAAGTTTGCGTTGCTATCTGCATATTCTCTAGATGATATGCCCAGTCCGGAGACGCCCTCCTCCGATTCGTCCGAGGGAGTGAGTATGATCTGATTGACTGATGTCTAGTCCACGGAGGAGATCTATCTGAGCGAGTTCCTGGAGCGGTGTCAATGCGAGCCCGTCAGTGTGGATCGCGCCGACATCGACGCCCTCTTTGAGCACAAGATGTTCCACACCATCGTGGAGGAGTTCTTCCCCATTCCTCCCAACCAGGTGCGCACCGACTACTACTCCTTCTTGGTGCAATCCGTAATCGCGCTCAATCGTGATCACCGCTAGTACGACGTGTGCTACTCCCTGTTGCAATTGGACAGAGCGGACGACGCGAGCATACTGCTGGAGTCCTGTCTCTCCGTGATCCAAGAGAGCCAATCGCGGGAGTACCAAGACGCGCTGCCGGAAGAGTCTCCGGTGGGTTCCGTGAAGGAGGGCGAGATGTTGTATCGGTTCCGTCTGGCGGTGTTGCGCGTGATGCTGAATGAGGAGGAGGCGTCGGGGTTCTTGAAACGCCTCTTTGACGCTGTTGGAGGGAAGAGTCGCGACGAGCTGTGCCAGTCGGTCAGGATGGAAGAGCTGGCGGAGACCATCGAGAAGATGGAGGCGATTGTGGTTCGCAGCTTGCTCCGGCAGTGTAATTGCCAATCATCCCGTGTCATCTAGATTCCTTCGATTCCGTCCTGGCGTTGCTGAAGCAGTGGGTCGAGCTTCACACGCAGCTCGAACTCCCTCTCTATCCGCTCTTTTTCCTTCATGCCAAAATCGAGGCTCTTTCTGGAAATCCGGCGGCTCTCTCTCAAATCGAGGAGAAGTACCAGCGCTGTTTGAAGGGCGAGGACGACAGCATGTTCGCCGATTTTCTGCGCGGGCTTCAACGCATGCAGGAGAAGTGCTACAGCGAGGCCATAGCCTTCTTTGAGCGAGTCGTCGGGTTCAGTCCGTGAGCGCTAATGCGTCGTGTCATGTCCAGAGTCCACTCCCTGCAAGTCGCGGCTGTCAACAATGCGGCGATTGGGTACTACCTCCAGCAACGCTTGGACAAGGCCGCGTCCCTCATTGAAGTGGGTGTGTGTATCGTATGTGATGCGTAGAGTTACATCGTGAAGGATCCGGAGAACAACATGCCCAAGGACCTGATCGAGACGCTGGTCGTGGTGTACCGGGATTTGTACACGTCGCAGGAGAGGTGAGTGGTGGGATGCACAGTCATGCGTAGCGAGAATCGGCTGAACGCCTTGTTCCAACTCTCCCAGCGCTATCACCACGAGCTCTTTTCCCCGCAGACGTTTGGGTTGTAATATGTTATGTCTTTGTTCGATTCAGTTCGTTATCGCTCCGTTTCAAAGAGCAACCGAAATCGTCCCTGCTTTTGCATTCCGAAAAACGAGTGTCGCCATTATCTCGGTCGATTCAATGTCAACCAAAGAATTGGCATTACGCATCGTGAAAGACCAGTTCGGCGTGCTGGCAGAGGTGATTTGAGGTCGACAAGCGTGACGGAATAGGAAGTTTGCCAGTTCGTGTCGAGAAAGGGGCATCCCAGCTTCCCCGAGATTGTAAAAGATATGAAAAGACAGTTTAACACAAAAGTGAACGATTCGAAGGTTTGTTTGCGATCATGTAGTCTCTGACTCGTATAGATTATGGAGTGCGTGCTGTCGCTGACTCTCCACTCGATCCTCGTCCCGTTTATTCCCTCCCAAGACTGCAAGAGAGTGGTGAGTGCGCGATATACAGTGTGCGAAGGATCACCGCGTGATGCGTAGTTTGACACAAAAGCGGCACTGCTCCGTCTCCGTCTCGGCGCCTTCATTCAGTACATTCAAGAGGAGTTCGGTAGAGAAGTAGTGCCACTCGTTTCGCATAATCCACAGCACGCCTGCATCGCGACCGAAATCAGCATTCGCGGAGCGGCTTCCATCGAGGATGTCATCAACAGCATCACGGACAGCTACGACGGAGAGTTCACGCAAACCTCCCTGTCCCGTGCCGCAAACGCCCTGATCTCCAGTCGGCTGTTGTGTCAGAAGACGGACATCGCCACCTACGCGCGCACGCAGTTCGCCCAACTGAGCGAGGACGACTCTTCCCGTCGCACCACCTCCACGAGAGGCCGCGGGCGTGGTCGAGGCCGTGGTCGAGGTCGCGGCGGAGCGAGTCGTTCGGTGACGAACGAGGGAGAGATGGAGTGGTCGGACCTGGCCAGCCAGAAGCGCAAGGCGACGTCGCTGGGCGACCAGATCCTGGAGATGCAGGCGAAGAAGCTGAAGGCGGAGTAGGCGAAGGAGAGTGTGTGTGAAGGGTAGCGAGCTGTTACAGCAGCAGAAAGCGGCGACGGGCACGAGTGTGGTGGAGGACGAGCGTCGCGGCATGCTGTTCCAGCTGAATATGGAGCAGTTCACGTGCATCCTGCGCCAGCAGGCTATCTTCCGCTACGTGGAGGAGCGCGTAGGTGTGGCGAGGGGCGTTGAGTGTAGCTGAACAAGGTGTCGGCGAGCGTGCTGAAGACGGTGTTCAGCGTGGTCGACATCGCGCGATCGCCGCACGCCACCACCTCCATCCAGTTCACAGGCCAGCAGGTGTACCGCAACATCGAGGACAAGGACTCGCTCCCGTGGGACCTCTTCCTCAAGCACATGGACGCGCTGGCGTCGGACCGCGTGCAGAGCCTGGTGGTGGTGATTCCCTACGAGAACGAGTATGACACCACGGGAGGCACCTACCGCGTGAACTACGAGGGCATCGTGGAGGACATCGTGGAGGACACGGTGGCGGCGTTCATCGACGTAACTCCCGCGTGGTGGCGTGAGGCGTAGAAGCGTTACAACTACATATGTTCTTCGATCTACCGCGCGTTGCGGAAGCACAAGAAGCTGGAGGAGCAGCAGGTGGCGACGATCTGCATGCTGCCCGAGAAGGTGTGTCGTACTGTATGTCGTGGCGGCGGGCATGAACCCCTAGTCAATCTTCGCGCTGGTGAACGACCGTTTCATCTGCACGCAGGAAGTCCCGCGGAAGCCGGATCGCGGGACCCAGACCACGTTCTACCTGTTTACGCACGATCTGCGCTATTCGGTGCAGGCGCTGATTGATTTCATTTACGTGATCATTCTGAATCTGCGATCTCGCCAGAAGGTGGTGGTGATGAAGCACGCGGTAGGGGGTGGATTGACAGAGATCACAAGAAGAGTTTGTTCGAGGCACAGAGAAGAGGCAACCTCAGCGAGCAGCAGAGAGAGCAGATGAACCGGATGGAGAATGGACTTCGCTGCATGGACATGTCGATTCTCAAGTTGGACCACACGCTAGCGATTATAAGAGATATCTATTAGTCTGTGTTTGTGCCATTATTCCCCCTATGAGCACCGAAGAAAGCATCCATTTAGATGTACGTCTGTTGCCAAACGCGAATCAGCGGTAGAAAGTCGATAGAGAAACGCTCACACAGTCCTTGACGTCGGTGTTGGATTCCTCGGTTTCCCTCGTGGGCACGAGCATCTCGAGTAGGCAGCAGTCTGGTGAGAAATCACGCGTAGCGCTGAGCGGCGAGTACAAGCATCTCGACGAACTGATGAAGCTGATGATCCTGAAGCTCAAGGACATCCACCAGCAGATCGTCACCGATGGGAACGCATGGTTCGACAAGCGCAGTGAGATATGTGGTGTTGTTTGCTCCCCTTCACGCGTAGTGGACAGCCTAAACCCCTTCTTCACCGATATTGAGACACTCCGTGACAACTCGGAAGCGCTGCTGAAGATGATGAACAAGATCGACGCCTACACGCAGACGCTGGAAACGAAGACCAAGCAGCTGTTTTAAATGTGAAAACAAAACGTTGTATCATGATGGTATTTGTTACACTCACTCCTTCTTCTCCGCCTGGATTCTCCCCTTCATGGAGTCGATCCACTTCTCTATCCGCTCCATTGCCTGGTGGTAGTAGTCCTTCACCATTTGGGAGTAGCGAATGAGACCATTCTCAAAGAGCACTTTGTACACGCACATGTATCCCTGCAACGACGGGCTGCTGAACCAGACGAAGAACGGGAGCTTCACAATGTCCATGTTGCCCACACTACGAATGAAGCGCAAAGGAGAGCACCACAAATGCCGAAACGCGGGTTCCAGGAAGAAGAGCACGAGGTCGACGACGTACACGCACACCCTGTTCATGACCAGTAACTCGAACCCTAACCAGTACTGCAAATATGACTTCATCTCCTCCTTCTGGTTGCTCCGCAGTCTCAAATAGCTGTAGTACGCCGGAATTGCGTACTCCACGATGTATCTGGGAATGAAATGTGTCTATGCATTATCTACGTAGCAAGGTGGAGAATAGTGGTCAGAGCGGCAGTCAGCATGATTCTTTCTGGGAGTTGAAACGGGTGAAAAACGATGCATTGAACTCCTATCACTCTATCCGATGCGAAAACGCAACCCTTCTCCACAAGACGAGACGACGTACTCCCAAAAGAGTGGGCCCACCCACCTCGAAACGAGACAAAAGAAGAGAAATGGCGGAAGAACAGAAGGCTGGAAAGACTTGTTTGGTGATTCTAGAGGCAATCGGCGTGGGAGGTGACGATGAGAAGAACGCCGTGAAGGAAGCGGACATGACCTATCTGAACTCCCTGAAGACGGATGAGAACTGCCTCTACTACGAGCTGGAGGCGAACGGACTGCGTGTAGGGCCTGTCCCTTCTTTTGAATGTAGGTGGGTCTCCCGGAAGGCAAGCCCGGTAATGCGGGCATCGGCACTCTCGTGATCGGTGCGGGAAAGAGACAGTACCGCAACGTGGTGCGCATCAACCAGGAAATCAAGAACGGTTCGTTCGAGAAGAACGAGGTCCTTGCAAAGATACTCTCGGAGGTGACGAGCACCAACGGCCGCATCCATTTCATCGGCTGCATCACTGATTCCCAGGAGGACGCGTGATCTCCTCTCTTTTCCCCTCACGGCGTAGCGATATCAGACACCTCTACAAGCTCCTCGAGTGCGCCAAGACGGCGGGTGTCCGCGAAGCCTACATTCACTGCATCCTGGATGGCGAGGACGCTCCCAACGGAAAGTAGTTTTGCTCCCTCTTCCTCACGCCCAGGGGTCTGGAGCTCACCAAGGAGCTGGAGGAGTGGACGGTGGACAACGACTTCGCGGTGGTGGGTTCCGTGGCTGGCAAGAAGGGCATCATGGACACGACGGACACGCTGGTGACGATGGAGAAGTACATGAAGGTGCTGCTGGCGGGCGACAACCTCACCAACGTCACGGCCTCCGACTACATTCAGCTGCGTTATGACATATCCTGTTGGCGCTGAGCACGCTCTCTTAACACCCACCAGCTCGAAGAGGACCTGACGGTGTCGCCGGCGCTGGTGAACGCGGACGCGCAGATCCAGGAGAACGACGTAGCGGTGCGCGGGAGAGTTGAGGAGTAGCACGTGTTCCTGTTCAACGTGCGCACGGGCACCTCGGCGCTGCTGATGCACGTGTTGATGATGTGCGACAACGCGGTGGAAGAGACGGAGGAGATCAAGAAGATCAACGAGCAGTTGGTGTTCATGGTGCGAGTGGTCGAGTGCGGTGACGTGTAGAAGCAGATCCCCAAGCCGAGCATCCACCTGGCGTCGCTGGTGCAGTACGACGAGGACTCGAACCTGCCCGTGATGATGCCGCCTCTGCCCATCGAGACCTCCTTCGTGCGCGTGCTGGCGGAGAACGAGAAGAAGTGACGGCATGGTGATCAAGTGACCACTAGACAGCTGCGCGTGGCGGAGGAGTCGCGCTTCACGCACATCAAGTTTTTGCTGAACGGCGCGGGCGACGCGGAGATGAAGAACGACGACTCGGTGATGATCCACGACAAGCAGGGCATGAAAACGCGTGCCACGCTGATCACGGGCATGGATGTGTGGGCTGAGGGAGGGCGTGAGGTGTAGGCGTCGGCGAACATGATCGTGAATGCGATGAAGACGGGCTACTACGATCAGGTGACGACGATGCTGATTGCCGCGGGACTGGCGTGCTCGACGTTCAGCTACGAGCTGACGGTGGACATGTGCAAGGAGGTGGACCGTGTGCTGAAGGTGATCTGCGAGGCGGCGAAGGAGAACGGGTACACGGCGGTGGTGGTGGGCACGCACAGCGAGGCGACGCACGTGAGGGAGAACGAGGAGGAGAAGGTGGTGTGCAACAACGTCCCTTGCGTGATCGTTCCGCCGGAGGGCGTGAAGTACGAGAGACAGACCTGTGGGCGTGTGGCGAGGCGGTGACGTGTAGTGGAGGGCTATTCGTTGGAGAACGTGGCAGCGACGTGCTTGAAGATCGTGGGCTGCAAGGCGGAGGAGCACATGGAGCCGGCTTTGATTTAATGGGATGGAGCGTTTGTTGCAAACAGAACAACATAAAAGACCCTACTCCACCTCCTTCAAGCACTCCTCCAGCGTCTTCTTCACCACTTCCGTATCCTTTCCGTTATGTGTACACAAGACCACGCGATCGAACGCGTCGCCCTTCTCCTTCAGCATCCCAATGATCGCCATCACCCCCACCTTCGACGCCTCGTCCAGCGGGAAGCGATGACCGCGCGTTCCGAGAGAGGGGAACGCAACAGACCGGATGTTCTTCTCCATGCAGAGCGAGAGCGCGGACGAGTAGCAGGACTTGAGCTGGGCTTCCTCCACCTCGTTGGCGTGAATGCGCTGGTAGGATACACTACACACTCATCCAGGGGAAAAATAACGAACGTCGGGGAGCACGTGTGAATCACCCATTCGCAGGGCAGGTCGAAGCCTCTGCCGATAACAACAGAACCCACGGGGCATTTCCGCAGTCTCGCGTAATCGTTCTTGAGACCGTGTCCTCCGAATCGGTTTAAGATCGTCGTCACGCCCTCTAGGGGTCACAGCGCAACCATCAACACCAACTCGGCTTGGAGAAATCCGATTCGACGTCATTCACGACGCACTGGACACCAAGGGTCTCGATGCCTCCATCGAACAGACTAATCTTACTAGCCACTTTTGAAGTGCCAAAGGCCGGAATATCGGCCAGCTACTCGTAAGCAACCCAACGCACACATCGCCTACTTGGACTACTTTCTTTGCAACAACCTTGGCAGCCATAACCGTTCACGCGCTCCAATCGATCCTATCGCAGGGTTAGTGGCAGGGAAACAGAGTGGTCAGCAGCACGTACAGAATCGATCCTTATGTGAGCAGAAAACGACGGGAAAGAGAGAACCGCGGGAATTCGGTCGTTGCTTTGATTCACACAAAGAGCGAATTCTCCGAGATGGCGACTCTTTACAACGTCCCAGAGCGAGTACAGCCCAAGCACTACCGGTCCTACTTCTCCACGCTCAATGATCAGCTGGAGGCCATAAAGGGGTCGAGCACCGTGTACGTCGGCAACATAAACTTCACCACGCCGGAAGAGCGGATCTACGACTTCTTCAGCCGCTGTGGTCCCGTGAAGCAGGTGATCATGGGCGTGAATCGGTTTACGCTGAAGCCGTGCGGATTCTGCTTCGTCATGTGAGAGTGGTCGCTGCTTCTCAGAGGTAGTTTTGAATCCCACGCCGTTGCGCAGTACGCCGTCGATTTCATGAGCGGCCTGAAGATTGACGGACGACCGATCCGTGTGGAAATGGACTGGGGCTTCAGCGATGGTCGTCAGTATGGACGCGCGGTCGACGGCGGGCAGATGCGGTACTACATCAACGATATAAAGAACAGCGCCAAGGGCGGAAACCGGAAGCGCAGCGATTACAGCCACGAGGACCGTCGCGACAATGGGTACAGGGACAACCGGAGACGGGAGCGATACGACCGTCAGAACTCGGATTACCGTCGCCGCGATCGGAACGACTCCTACGACAACAAGAGAAGACGAAACGATTATTAGTGTGCTATGTATGCCGTTCGTTTGTTTGAAAGCGCGTTGTTCACCGTCCCTGAATCGTCTGTCCCGTCCCTAATTTGTTCGACTCCGCATTGCATTATGTACCTTTCCATCCCTCTCCATCACTTCATTTCCTTTAATCCGCGAAAAGCATAAATGCGGACACTTTGCATCCACCCTGTCCCGATTCTTTGCCTCATGTGTGGTGCACCTTTTGTTCAGTTTCCCCACACTTGTAGACACTTGAATGGGT